>Ga0302155_10000364_pt1 | contig 37416 bp, 35 predicted proteins | sample I_Bog_N3_1_FD_193508 | JGI IMG/M metagenome (GOLD analysis project Ga0302155, IMG submission 193508) | Peat permafrost microbial communities from Stordalen Mire near Abisko, Sweden - I_Bog_N3_1 | ecosystem: Environmental > Terrestrial > Soil > Wetlands > Peat | place: Sweden: Abisko, Stordalen...
AGCCAATACGCACAAAGTGAGAGAAGACCTGCTTAGAGCAATTGCAAAAGTCGAATCGAATTACAACCCGGAAGCACTGAACCCTGATTCACATGCATTAGGTGTAATGCAGATCATTCCTGCAAATTTTTTAGCACTTAAAAAATACAACATTACCGAACCAGATCTACATCAAGCATGTACCAATATTAATGTTGGTGCATGGATTCTTGCTGGTTTTATTAGACAGTATGGGCCTGTTTGGCGGGCTGTTGGTGCCTATGGCGTAGGTAATGGAAAAAGTAAAGAAATCGAAGCACAACGAGTAATTTATGCTGCAAAAATCCAAAAAGCACTCTTTGTATTACAAGGTCGAACTATGCCGATATTAGCCGTTGATTCACCTCGATTGCGCAATACTACAGTTTCAACAGGCGGGAAAATTCCACTAAAACCAGTCATGGTTGTACTCGAATGAAAAAACTTTTCCATCGTCATTTAGTCATTATGGCTATTTTGTGCAGTACTTTCGCACACGGCGAAAATTTAGGCACAACGGGGCAAGCTTATGCGCTTGATCGAGATGGGCGCGAACAGCTCAAAGATACGGTTCGCCGCAAACAAGCCAATGGTGAGCTTGATGCTTACTGGAAATCTTACCGCAACAAAGTGGCAGCTGCTATAAAAAATCCAGCACCTCTTGGTATTAAAAGTGACTACAGCGTGCGCTTTGAATTATACGATCTGAAATTTACCCTTCCCCAAGACTATCGAAATGAACGCGGCCAAGTAGTGGCGAAGCGTGGCACTGTCATTGCCCCGTTAGTTATTCAGCCGTTGCGCACAGGACTTATCTTTATTGATGGGCGTGATCAACAACAAATCGACTATGCGATTGCGCGTGGTAGAAAAGAATCTTTAAAAATTGTGCTAACTGCTGGCTCGCCTCTCGCATTGCGTATCAAGTACCAAAATGCCCCGTGGCGCACAGGTACAGGAATTCCATTTTACTTTGATCAACGAAAAATGATTATTAACAATTTTCAAAAAATCTATGGAATCGCAATTAATAGCGTTCCCGCAACCCTGTATCAAAAGGGAGAAAAATTGGCTATTGATTTCGGGATACAAACAAGATGAAGAAATTTTCTCTCTCTGTGGCGTTATTTATTTCGCTAATTTCATCTATCGTGTTAATTCCGTCGGCGTTGGGACAAACCGCATGTACAGGTGCTTTCCCCGACCTCATTACGGATGTTTGCTGGGATTGCGCTTTCCCCATGAGTTTTGCTGGTGGCTTGGTCAATATGGGCATTACTAACGGTTCTGATTACGACACGGGAGTTAGCTCAAGTCCAGTCTGCATTTGCACAGATAGCCTCGCAGCAGGAACTCCAGTGAGTTTTTGGGAGCCGAGATATATGGTTGATACAACCAACATGCCAGGATGCTTTCCTTTGCTTGGAGGCATGAGTATTACGCCGCCCTACAACGCTTCTGAATATGGAGCCATCAACGGAACCAATGCCGCGATAGGGGGAACATCGAAGTCGGCCTTTATGCAAGCGAATGAGTATTTAAATCCTATTTTATCTGCTGCTGGAATTATTGAATCCTCCCCCTGTCTTGATAATCGCTCGTTTGACGTGCCTTACATTTCGTGGGCCGACCCTACATGGGGTGATGATTCTTTATCGTTGATGCTGACCCCATACGCCTATGCGTTCACTGGACTAACAGCTATTGCCGCTGAGGCTCCCGACGCAATTTTGGCTACAACAGGATTTCCAAGCCAAACTCTTTTTTGGGTTGCTGGTGCATGGGGGCCAATGTACCCGTTGACCGGAAACGTTAGTACCGCCAACACGCCAGAGCAAATTTCTCATTTATTACTTACCCGTATTTTTGCTAAATTACATGCGGCAGGTGCTGAGCAAACCACTGCTGGGCAAGCTGCCTTAGATGCCTGTTCCGCGTTCGGTGTACCTGAATTGATCATGGACAAACGACAATACAAAACGAATCGCACATGGCCTTTTCCCGACAACATGTGTACCCCTATCGGTAGACCATTACTGCTACAGGAAGTGGGTGCTGCCCGTCCTACCGACAAGGATTACGGTTATATCGTTTTTCAACGGAAAGATTGCTGTCAACCTCTTATATCGGCCTCACCATGAAACGACTCACTTTTATTCTTAGTATTCTCGCCGCGTTTTCCACCTCTACTGCTACTGCTCAATCTATGTTGAGCAACATCAGGTCTCAGTGGGAAACGTATATCGTCGTCTCCAGTGCGATGCCACGAGACCAATTAATTTCATTAGCGAAAGAAGCCAGTCTTGCGGATGCTGTAATGGTTTTCAATGGATTTCCGAATAGAAAAAATAGTATCCCAGCTACGCAAAGAATGATTTCAGAAATTAATTTAGCCTGTTGTGATAAACAGCATCCATCCAGGTGGGTCATCGATCCAAAAATCATTGGGCGCTATCACATTTTAGCATCCCCAAGTTTTATCCTCGCTCACGGCGAAAGCACACGTAATGATGATTTCAGCTTAATCACTGGTGACATTGACTTAGCCAATGCACTTAAATCGTTTGTTCAGCGATCAGGAAGTCCAGCCATTCGTCAACGCGCCACAGCAATTTATCAGCGCGCTTTCGCAACACAATAATCCACGCTAATTTTCTTGAAAAAGAGAATTTTTTATTTTCAAACATAATTGCAGTCTATATAAATATAGATTAGAATATGCATATAATGAATACAAAAACCACGTCATTTTTATTAATTTTAATTACCACTTTAGGGGCAAGATTAACCATTGCCTCACCTCTTGATGCTCGCGATGATGTTGGCTATGTTAAGCAACTTTCTTATGGAAGCGGCTGGGTCAATATGAGTCCTGCAACCGATGGAATTTACGTCTACGGTGCCGCGCCAAAAAATACAAGTAGATCAAATAAAGCCTTCATGATCGGTAAACCATTCCCGCAAGATGTGGTGTTCCTAACAGCGCAGGAGCAAGAAGGAATTTGGCGCTATAAACAAGCAAAAATCGAAGCGCTGCGACTAGCAGCGTTACCGCCAGTAATCAAAATTTCGCACAAAATTAGCTATTCAAACTTGAACTGGCCTCACGTCATTGTTGAAGGTAAAAAAGTTTGCGTTCCAACTCTCGCGTTCAGCGAATCATCGGATTGGCAAGATCATTTACTTTGCACAATAGTGGAGTCACTCAATGTCAACTGATCAACAATTACAAGAAATTCCACGCTACGGCGGTTCTGGTGTTGCGTTCTTAGGTGTAGAAGTTCAAGACACATACCTGCTTATTGTTAGTGTTTTTGGCGGACTTATTCTGGGTTCTAAATGGGGAATGCCTGCTTATCTTGGGCTACCAGCTGCCGGTTATTTTTTAACCAAGCTTTATCTTGACTGGAAGAGCGGCCAACTCTCAGGTAGTTTCATGACCTATCTTTTCACTAAAGGTTTTCGTGGTTATTCATCTGGCTTCAAGGATGGAAATGTTATCTATCACGGTGATTCCGTCATTATGAATAAAGCCTTTGGTGAACAAGAAGAAGAAATGTTAGCCCCTTATTTTGACAATTTAGAGAAAAATAATCATGGACTTGAATAGTCGCAATCAGTCAATTTCAGAGTTAAAAAAAGAAAATCGTATTTTGCGGATAACGGTTTTAGTCATTTGTATAGCTTGTGTTTTTATCGCGGTAAAACTCGCATTTCAAACAGAAATCATAGTGATGCAAACGCCTGGTATGCCAAATAATTCTGTGATTTCAAAGTCCAGCATGGATAAAGGAGCGCAAATGGCAACGCTCTATGCTGTGACAAACAACATTGCCCAAATCAATCCAAGCAATGCAGATTATTTAAAAACATTTATACAGGTTTATCTTGCCCCTGCTGCTTATACAAGGGTGAGTCAAGAAATTGATAATAAAGTGGCGAAGCTTTTAGCCCAAAGGGAACTGGGAAGCTATTACTTTGTTTTTCGAGGTTATGACTATGACGCTGCTTTAGATAGACATTTTATTAAAGGAGAGGTTCACGTTGTCAATGCAGCCAAAGACTCTGCAACCCCGTATATCTTTGAATACACCATTCACATTGAGAACTATCGACTGGTTGTTGATGATGTAAAAACCTACGACGGCGACAGAGAGCACAACTCAGAATGGCTCAAAAACGTTAAAAAACCATCATGAACCCACATCAAACCAATTCAAAAATGAACTTTCGCATGCGAAAATCTGTACTTGTTTGCACCCTAGCCTTATCCACCGAAGTATTTTGTTTTAATGCTGGGGCCGCAGATTCACTAAGAATATGTGTTCCACAAACTTGCTCATCTGCCACTAATTTGGCGGCGAAGCCGGTTGTGCACAAAAAATTTGTAGCACCAAAAAAAACTATTGTGGTCCCAAAAGAAAAATATGACCCACTCGCGGTTGATTCGTCTATCTTATTAAAAGATGTTCCAGTTAAAGAAATTGAACTTCCCGGCGTTCTGCATGTTGATGGGGAAAGCGCGCAAGCCTTTGACCCAACAAAATCACATAAAATTTCATGGGGCAATCAAGGTATTCAACCCATTATTCTGAGTCTGACTGGGCCAGATCTAATCGTGATGCCATTTGCCGACCCATATATTATTGGGAACTCTTACCTGAACATTCAAAAAAGAGCTAACAGCAATAACGTCTACATCTCGTTTGTTTTTCCTGAAGGTGTTAAACCAATTCCTGTTTCTATTTTTATTGAAGATCCAGCCGGTGGTTCTGCTCTTGGGCTTCAACTCATCCCAAAACAAATTTCCCAACAAACTTACACTGTTGTTGATGATGGTGGTCGCAATACACAGAAACAAACTGAGAAAGGTGCTGGCTACACAACGCACGTTCAAGAGCTAATGGAAATTGCGGCCTCCGGTGGTACTCCCTCTGGCTATTCTGCAATGCCATATAACCTCCCTCCTATTATTTTCCACGATCTAAAACTTGATGTAGTTCGTCGTTTGAGTAATACAGAAGGCGATTTGTATATTTATGAAGTAACCAATCCGACCTCCAAAGCAATCACTCTTACTGAGCAAGAATTTGATGGGCCTCGCGTCAAGGCTGTTTCAATCTTTCCGAAACCTGAAATTCAAGGCAATGAAAAAGCAACCGTCATCGTCTTTGCCAAAAAAATGGAAGGTAAATAAACATGTCGAAGATACAGGAAACGATTGAGGAATGGAACGAACTTGAACCTAAGAAAAAATGGTTTTTAGTGGCTCTTGCTTTCGCAGGAATATCTTATGTTACCTTTCATCACTTTGCTAACGAAAAATCAAAAGCAGAAGACGATGTTGTGTCTAATTCGGCTCCTGCTGGAGCCTCCAGCGCGGTTGCGTCAGTTCCAGGACAGGTTAATCCTAAAGAGCATTTAGGTATATTGCCAAATAATGATCGTAACCAAGGACTTGAAGATTTAAACACACGTCTTGATCAACTTGAAAATTTGATCAAGCGCCGCGTGGGTGATTCTGACTTTTCTCCAGCTAAAACGATGACAACGGATGGTTCCGTCAAATCCCCTCCTGCATCGTCCGCTTCGAGCGACACAGCCAAGGTTAATCTTGATGCCCCGCTTAATCCAGGCAAAGTAGATTTTAATGATCCTCCTACCGCACCGAAGAAAATAGGTGGTGCTTCTCAGGGCATTCCAAGTGATTCATCTACGCTTTCGCCGCCCCCTAAACCAGCTCCACCAGAGATGAAAATTTGGGGTTCTGATGGAAAGCTATCGTCTAAACAGAAAGAAGTAGAAGCCCCTGCAATTAGCATCCCCGTTAATTCTGGCCTCGATGCCGTGATGCTCTCAGGGATCAATGCGCGGCAACCAGGCTCATCCACCGGCGCAGCAAGTTCGGCAACTAGCGCACTGAATGTAGGATCGCCTTTTGTAACGAGACTCAAAGGCGATGCGATCTTGCCAAATGGCTGGAAATTATCTGAATTAGGGGATTGTTTTTTGGGTGGATCGGCAGTTGCGATTCTTAGTACAGAACGTGCTAACGCAATTGCAGACACTATTTCGTGTATTTCCCCAAATGGTGATGTTTGGGAAGCTCCTGTTAAAGCGTATGCATTGGATGTGGATGGAACATTGGGGATTGCTGGAAAAGTGGTGAACAAACAAGGGTCAATACTTATGCAATCTGCGCTAGCTGGTATGGCATCCGGGCTTGGTTCTGCGTTTTCACCCTCCAGCCTTCCGTCCTATAACACGTCAGCCGTGAGTGGCCAGGCACAGGGGTATCAATTACCCAACCCCAGTCTGATTGCTGGTTCAGCCGTCGGGCAAGGCATTAATACTGCTGCCGCCCAACTCTCCAAATTTTATCTTGAGTTTGCGCGTGAAATTTTCCCCGTGGTTGAAGTTGTGGCTGGCACTCGTGTTACTTGGATTCTCAAGGAAACAATCGAATTGCATAAAACTGTCCCAGCAAAGGTAGCAAAAAAATGAAAACTATAACCTTCCCATTCGCCTTTAAATTGGCCTTGATTACTGTTGCTCTTACTAATTTTAGCGGCTGTGTAAATATGTTCACTCCGGTCGGTGACAATAAATACGATTGCAATCGCAAAGAAAATCCTGATAGCCCTTATTGCCACAGTTTTCGCTCAGTAGAAAAAGCTACTTCAATCGATGTTCCAGATAGTCGATACGATCAACAAATGAGTATTGCAGATGTAGACAAACTCACAGGAATTGCACCGATTAACCATACGCAAAGTACGGAAACGAAAAATGTTCAACAGTCCAGCGTTTCAACCGTATTGCCACACCAGGTCGTCAATGCCGCACTTCCTGCTGGGACGCCTGTTCGCGTAGGCCCTGTTGTACAACGCGTATGGATCAAGAGTTTCGATGATGGCAGTGACATGCTAACAAGCGATCAAGTTATTTATAAAGAAGTAGTACCGACACATTGGGCTGGGCAAGCTCCGGTTCAAAGCAGTCAATATGTTACCTCTGGAGGGTTGCCAGGCGCATATCCACATAAGCCAGTTGTTCCAACTTCATCCTTATTGGGTGCGCCGCCTTCGGATTTAATGTCCGCACAATCAACGAAAAGAGATAACAACACCAGTTTTAACCAACCGGGGACACCAACCCCAGTTAGTGAAACGGTTCCAATGCTGTCCGATATCAGCACAACCATGCCTAACTAATTAGGCAATACTATAGAAACCAAAATGAAAAATATTTCCCTATCACCATCTAATATCACACTTGCGTTAATTATTGGCACCGTCGCATTACTTACTTCAGTTGCCGCACTCAATGGCGGCAATGCCCTCAGCGTTTCCGCTTTCGATGGAATCGTCACAACCATCAAAGGGATGCTCGCATCCACGATGGTATTGAGCTTCGCCTTGGTCACGTTATTTGCTAGCGTTTGGCAAATCACACATGGTAAAGGCTACGGTATGTTAGCAATGGTGTTGGGCGTAATGGCTGTCGCCATTCTTGGCCCAACCATTGTTGTATCAGTTGCTACCGCGACCCGCAATCCAGTCGTATTGACTAACCAAATCACATTGACAAGTTCATCCTATACAACTCAAGCAGTTCAAGAGTTGCGTTAAATAAAGTCAATTAGGGATTAAAAATGAATAACCCAAAAGCCGAAAATGTTCGCGCAATAACCAAGTCTTTTATTCCATCATTTCGTTAATCAACCCAAAGACAGCACTTTCGCTTGCGAAAGTGCTGTCTTGGAAAGCTACCTTGAACGTACTTACCTTAAAATACAAGTCACAAAAAACTAGCGACTTCATTAATCTTGAAACGTATACATCTGACAGCCACTTGATTGTTGCCAAAGCGGAAGGTGACAAGATTATGGTAGGTCGAGTATATGAAATGTCTCCTTTGTCTGGTGGCGGATCAGAATTTAGTGCCATTATTCATAACATTGCAAAAACATCGCCGGATGATTCCGTCATCCAAGTAACTCTTTTTTGTCATCCTGATTATGAAGCTCCCGCAATTTTTAAAAAAAATAAAACCCACGGCGGTGAGTTGGTTCAAGAATTAATAGAGCGGAAGGCCGCACTATTAACATCAGCCCTTAATTACGGATGGCAGCCAGACATACCTCCAATCAACGTGCGGCGGGTCTTTATATCGACATCAACGCCGGTTCGATCAATTAACACCGAATTCCTTGAAGAGGCTGTTGCGCGAGAAAATCATTTTCTAAATAATTTGAAAAGCTGCGGATTTCATGACGCAACGGTGCGTTCAGCGGCAGAAGTGGTTGAAATTTACCGTCATTTTGCCGACGTTTTTAATCCACGCCCGACTGTTGAACTAGATCCAGGTCTTGAATTGAAGTATCAGATTTTTGGCACGGATAATACAGTGGATTTTCGTGATCCACTCGTTGGCCAGTTTAATGAAAATACGTTTGTTTCTTGTGTAACGCCAAAGGCTTATCCTCGCAAAGGTTTTCACGGTCTAATGAATCTTGTTAGTGGTGCGCCTTTTAATGTTGGCACAGCTAAGGAAGGTGGTGGCCAACGCATTCTTACCCCTTTCATCATCAGCACAACAATTCGAATTGCAAACCAACGCAAAGAATATCGCCGTGTCGATGACGCGATTCGCTCAAGAGAAGTAACCCAAAAATTTATTATCAAATTAGGTAATGAAGATCCAGCGGAAAAACTGAAAGACCTTCTTTTAATCAAGAAACAATGCGCCCTCGATGGCAATAAATTTGTCTCAGTTTCAACAACAATGTTTTTATTTGGACGCACGCGTGATCAAGCACTTCATGCAGCTTCTAATTTAAAAGGTACATTAGATAAATTAGACTTTGATGCACGAACAGTTCGGGATAACGCCCTTGTGCGTTGGGCGCAAACTCTTCCTCTTAATTTTAGCCCTAAGATTGCGGACAAACTCAAGGGTGAAACGCTCATGGCCGCATCCGCTGCTGGTGCATTACTTCCTGTGTTTGGTGACAACTTAGGTAACGTCAATAAACACTTCCAGAACACTGGAAATGCGTACCCAACGCGGCGTGGAAATATACATTATTTTGACCCATTTGTTAGTGATACTCATTTTAGTGGTTTGATCGCGGCAGAACCAGGTGCGGGGAAATCGTTTGCACTTCAAGACTTTATTAATGCGCAGTTAGCCATGGGTCGTTCTGTTTATTTATTAGATAACGGTAGGTCAGCTAAAAAGTATTGTTTGTCAGCCGATGGGGAATACAATGAATTCGGCGGAAGCGGTAAATTTGCGCCTTCACTAAACCCATTTAGCAACCTGACAGATGATGAATTTGACGAGCAAAAAGAAGGTATTACCTCCCTACTTTTGCTGATGGCCTACGATGGCGAAGATCCAGATAGAGGTGCAAAAATTGCCATGTCTGAAGCAGTCAGCGCCGCCTATTTAAAAAGTCAGGGTGACGCCGACATCCCTGAAGTTATAGAAAGTTTGAGAAGTATTGTCGATAACAACAAAGGAAGTGTAGATCCTGACATTGTTATTCGTGCCGCTAGAGACTTGGTTCCTCGTCTCAATGCCTTTATTAATAACCCGAATAGGGGTAAGTATTTTTCGGGAAAAGGCACGATCAACCCAACCAAACAATTCTGCGTTTTTGAACTTGGTTCTCTTGGTGATGACCATCATTTAAAAAAATGTGTTTTATTTTTCGTTTTGAACACACTTATAAACCGAACAAAATCAATCCCAGGCCAAAAATTAATTATTGCAGATGAAGCTCATGACCTGATTGAAGACCCAACAGCTGGCCCTGCGTTTGAGGGAATTTATCTTAAAGGGCGTAAGGATGGGATTTCTATTTGGATCATTATTCAATCGTTGTTAAAACTCTCTGAAACATCCGCTGGCTCCACTATTTTAAATCAATCGGCATGGCGTTTAATTCTTCAACAACCTCCTGAAGAAATTGACAAAGTATTGAGTACAAAATTAATCAGCTCATTTAATGATGATCCGTACTTTGAAAAACTAATTAGAAATGTCAGAAGTCAAAAAAATGTGTTTAGTGAAATACTTATTATTGGTCGCCAAAGTTATGAAGTCGTCAGGCTGTATGTAGACAAATGGACGGCAACTCTCTTTAGTTCAGAAGGGGAATCTCGGGATTTAATTTTACAGTGGATTGAGCAAGGCATGAGTCCTATTGATGCTGTTAACAAGTTCTTGAATAATAAAGATGCCGTTAGTTCGAAGTGGATCAAGTCGTTTGTTGAGCAACTTCACGATACCTACCAAATGAATAACGATGAAATTATAAAGGCTGTCCGTAAGCAGCTAAAGGTGTGAAAGAGAACAATGATAAAAACAATTTTTGCTGGCAATGTCCCCTATTTAGCCGTTGTTGTTTTAGCTACATCGGCCTTCTATATTGGTTTTGAAACATCGAATCTGACAACAAAGCCTATACAAAAAATCGCCTTTGCTGAAAAAGGCGGTGTGATATTGAATGCTGTACTGAAGCGGCAGGATATCAGTCCAGCGGCGCTTGATGAACAAATCACAAAACCAATTTTAACTGTCATCAAGCGCTACGTTGATCAAGGCTATTTGGTAATTGATTCTAGTCGTGACGAGAATGGATATATGCAAATATCAGCCATTCCAACTGGGGCAATTAACATCACGCCAGAAATCGAAGCTGCAATAAAAAAACCAGCATCAACATCACCAAAAAGTACAACAAATGACAAATGAAAAATCGAAAACTGCATCTAAATCACCGTTTTATATATCGCTGGCTGCAATCTTGTCTTTGACATTAATATTTTGGTTTGGTTCGCCCATCAGTATTGGCTATGATCCACACGAAGAACGCTGTTTGCCTGATGTGCATCTTTCTCTATTAGTTCATCACGTTCCATCTCAGATTCATGATGGAAACATGCTTTACTTTAGCCGGCCGAAAGGAATTCTTAATTATGTGACTCAAGATTATGTAATGAAAGTAGCGGCGGGTGTCCCCGGAGATCATCTCACTATCAAAGATGGCATCGTTCAAATAAACGGTAAAACTGTGGTGAGTGGATTTCCGCTCGCTGAACGGTTTTATCATCATCCAGTTAAGTACTACGATAAAGATGAAGTAATCCCAAGTGGAAAATTTTTCATGACTGGAACACACCCCTATTCTGATGATAGTCGTTATTTTGGCTATATTGACGTGAGCTATGTTCGCGGCATCGGCTACAAGATTTATTAAGACAACGACATGCGCTATTCCATTATTTTACCGTTCATTATTACTGCACTAATTAGTAATTTTACTTTTGCTCAAGAAAAAGTCACTGAAGTAAAACAAGATGAAGGTTATGGAGATGCTTTCGTTAATTACATCCCGTATTTAAGGACTGTAAAAACACCACTTGAAGCACCTTTAAAACCACCAGCATTAGCGCCCTCTCCTGCACCAAAGACAGATACAGGGAAACAACCAGTGACTGTTGAATGGTTGCGAGAAAATTACCCGAAACTGAGAGACAGAGCCATCAATAATCCTACTGAGGCAAATGTATCTGCTCAAATGTATGCGCAGCGCATCCTTATGGACAAAGCCCAGAAATATAGCGATATGGTTTTAAAGGTAGTTACGCAAGATCCCTTATTAGATGAAAACAACCGCGTACCAACAGCATCTGGTGGCGCACTCACCGTTCGAAACGCTAACTATTTAGCACAAGAACAAGCGGTACGTGAACTTTCTGCGGTCGGTGGCGCTATTATTTTTGTGGATGGTAACTGTCGTTTTTGTGCCCTTGAAATTCCAGTCATGGAAGGCATAAGAAAAACATATGGCCTTCAATATCTGGTTGTGTCTGTTGATGGAACCGTCCCGAAAAATTTTAAAGGGCAGGCACAAAAAGATAATGGGCTATTCAATAAATTAGGGCTCAAACTCACCCCTTCAGTTGTTTTTGTACCTCACCCAAAAGGTTATGCACACGGTGCCGACCAAAATAAATATTTCATCATAGCGCAAGGATTTTATGCCCAGGATGGACTTGCAAAGCAAATTGCCTTTGCTGGCCATGACAGCAAGTTATTAAGCGCAGACACTATGCGTGATTTGAGTGTGTGGGATCGTGGTGTTGCCAGTACAGATGATCTTCAGAAATTGGAGCTGGATGTGAATAAACCAGAAACGTTTAAAGAAACTTTACAACCGATTTTGATAAAACAATATAAGTAGAGGTCAACCATGTTGAAAAAAATCGTCATCACAGCTCTTATTCTTACAACGCCATTAGTTGCTTCTGCGGGAATCATGGCAGATTTGAATGCGATGTTCATGAGCAATTCCACTGCCGCAACAACCATATCAACTAGTGATCGCGTGGGTGTTTTTGGTGGCAGTTTTATGATGAGAGCGCCTGTCAAAAGTACCAATATCGTTACTTTTGATCCGCCGCGTCTGGACGCTGGCTGTGGCGGTGTAGACTTATATATGGGAAGTTTTACATTTATTAACAGTCAACAACTTGTCGCTCTTTTTAGAGCTGTGGCAGCAAATGCAGTTGGTCTCGCTTTCAAAGCAGCGATTGACGCTATTTCACCGTCGCTAGGAAAACTCTTGACCGAGTTTCAAACCTTGTTGCAGAAGATGAATAACTTGGCTAAGAATTCGTGTAATTTAGCGCATATGCTTACTGATGGTGCTGATGCACAACTCGCTTCTGCTGTTGGCGGGGATGCCATGACGAATAATGTGGTCAACACTCAAATTACGGATTGGAGCGATGGTCTTGGTAAGTACCTGGCCAATCCAAATTCGCTGATTAACCAGGGCGCTCACTTAAACCCTAAGGCAGGGAACGGCAATATGAAAGCCATTGTTGCTTCAAGTGCTTCCTCTATTTTAGGTACAGTTGGCTTGGCCAATTCTGACGGAAGTGCAGACGACCCAACCAATCCAAACTCACTGAATAATCGAGTGTTGATTTCACTACTTGGCTTTGAAACTAACGCTGTCGCTTGTTCCACAGATAATTCATTACAACAGCCAAACACAACCACAGCAACGGCAGGAACAGGGATGACACAAGCTGTTTGCACGGGAGAAAATACAATTACGTTAGACAGTCTCGTTAACGGTGGCGGCGCAGGTTCAGCTTCTCCCGATTTGTCCTTGTTTTTGTGGAGTTGCCTCGATCCGCAAGGATCGAGCACAGCCGGTCTCAATACTGATCCGCAAATTTGCACGCAAATGGTAAAGAGTGCCTATGCCTATCAAGGAATTAAAGGCTTTGTGAACACGATGCTGTTTGGGACACCTGACACATCATCCTCAATACCAACACCTGACTCCATCGTTGGTGTTTTTAATAGCGGCTCAACCGCAAAGTTAAGCCCTGCACAGATTGGTTTCATTAATCAATCCGGTGTTCCACTTGTTGGTCTATTTACAAAAACAAGTAATTCAATAACGCGCATAGGCATTGCATCTCAACTCGAGCCTGAGATAACAAGTTGCATTACAGCAAAAGTAGGTGAATCTTTATATAAATCACTCAATGGAATAAAGGATGTCACTGGGTTCACTATACCAACCCAGTCAAATAAGTATATTTCCGAGTTACGTTCCGATTATTTGAAACAACAGGAAATTTGCAATAACCGCCATAGTGTTTTTGAAGTTGTTAGTAAACTTGTTGCGGCCACGACTTTACAATCTAACAAAACCAAATAGATGCCTACCTTTACTCTTTACGTTGCCACGGCTGATTTAACCACACTAAACGCCATATTCAATGGCGTTGCGATGATATGCAAGCAAACGGCCTTTATTTGGGGCTTTGCGATGTTGGCTTCCATGTGGACAATTTTAGCCACTGTCACAAAGGCTCCTATTGCCGCGGTGAGCGGCAAAGCTGACGGCGTTTTGCCTACCGGAAGTTTAAGTGCCATTATGCCTTTTATTATGGCGATGCTTCTTACTATGCCCGGTTTCCAAGGAAATATTCAAGTAGAGAGCACCGTAAATGGCCAGGTGACAGTGATTAGCAATGTGCCAATCATCATTTCTGCGATTCCTGCTACAGGAAGTATTTTGGCACAACAAGCCGGTGGCTTAGTTGAAACAGCCTTTCAATCCACAGGGACAGACTATGCGTCGATTTCAGCCACTGGAACCGGATTCATTAATCCACTGAAAGTATTATTGGCATCACGATCAGCGGTTAATAGACTCAACGGAGTTGCATCGCAAGTGGATAGTGTTATTACGTTTTGTCTCGCTCCCGATTCGGGCGTCGATTATTCTAGCGTTACTGCTCTAGTAAGTAATGCGGGAAATTCTGGAGCCAGCTCAACATTAAGCATTCCAATCAATGGCGCCAACCCTACCGCCCTTGGAGCACTGTTATATCAAGCATCATTACAGAACGCCTTTGTCCCAACGATTACCACTACAGATGGAAGTATTCTTGACTGCACTGATGCAGCCTATACGGTTGCAAGCAATCTTGGGGATGCACTTGAATCCACAGAATTCAGTCGAATAGTACAAGGCGCAGTCAATGGTATGGATCAACCAAGCATTCCTGCAAATACCACCATTGATCAAATTACCCAGCAATGGTCGGCAACTAGAAATGCAAATACCGTCACAGGTGCCGTCGCTGTCGGTAGTCAACAAGCTCAAAATGAGGTCATTAATTTATTAACGGCAGAATTAACTTCCAATGAACTTGCCTGCCTAAATACATCTAATGAAAGTCGAACAATATGTGAATCATCGCTCATTCAATCCAATGAGCTTGAGCGCTATAACATTCAACTCGCCGCCGCCGAAGTGCCTATGCTCAAATATGCTGGAAGCTTTGCTAATTATCTCTTAGCATTGATTATTGGACTTGGCCCGATTGTGGTTATGTTTATGATGTTTGCTGGGGTAAATGCGGGTAAATGTTTAAAAACAGTAGCACATTTGATTGCCTGGCCACTTTTAGTGACCAACGTTGGGGCTGAATTAATTAATGGCATGATTTATATTTCCATTGCCAATTTCAGCCAAGGGATTGCTGCTGGTGGTGTAATTTCCTTAGCTGAGAATGTGGCTATTTATAAGGAATTAAGTTTTCAGATAGGCAGTGCCTCGCACATGATGGCAAGCTTACCTGTCATTATGGGAATGATTTTTGCTCTTGGTGAATCTGCTGCGCTGGTCAATGTTGGTTCTAATTTAGGCCCTAAAAGTGGTGCTGTTGAAGATTCCGCGAGTCCTTTTTTGGTAAAACAAGATGCTATGGTTGCAAGCTCTAGCATGGCGAAAGTTGATCATACGACACAAGGTGCTGTTAGTACATTAAATGGTGCATTTCCAGCAATCAGCGCGTCATCACAAGAAGGACAATTTATTGCCAAGTCAAGTTCGGCAATCTCTCATGCGGATTCCGTTATAAAGACACAACAAGAAAGTGAAAGTGCTGCAAAAAGTAATGCTAAAACTGTTAATTCACAAACCTTTAAAGATTGGGGATTTACGGATGCACAAAGTAAAGCGTTTAGAGAGCACTTATCGGTTAGTAAACGCAATAGCGTTAACGATCACGCAGGGGAAAGAAATTCATCATCAAGTTTAAATGAATCTTCAGGCCAGACTAGTGCGGGCTTTAGTATAGGTGGAGGGGTGGGGTGGGGTGGGAATAAAAATGGGCTTTCTATCGGAGCTAATGCTGGAGCAACCTCAGCGGCATCATCGAGAAATAGCTTAAGCAATGATATTAATTCGGGCCATGAACAAGTAGTTAATCAAGCAAAAGAAACTGGCGCGACATTAGAGGACGCCAGAAATTTCGCAAATACTCACGGTTTTGGTGGTCGTGTTTCAGGCGAATTAACTAAACGTATTGATGCACAAAACTCATATACCCAATCATTAGTGAGCAACGAATCAGCGACCGATACACAAAGTAAGGCACTTGAATCAAGCGCATCAGCTACTTCATATGCCGCAAAAATAAATGATTTGGAATTTGAGCATCAATCCGCACCGGATGTTAATCCTGAATTAAGTTCTTTCATGAATGTTGAGGGGCATCGACTTCAAGGATTGGATTCTGTTCAGAAAAATCTAGCTATAGCAAGAAAAGATGCTGATCGTACTGGAACGTCGGATATTAGAGGCGACGAACATGGCCGCGAACGATTTCTTATGTTTAGGGCTGCTCAAATAACCGCACAAGATCAGTCAGCCCCTGTTGCTGAGAGATATGAGGCGCAAAAATTTGTAACTAGTGCAATGACCCACATGATGCACGGTGGAGTTGAGCCATCAAGAATTGAAGCGCCTAAAACAATTTCAGAACGTCCTGAAAATAAAACGGGAAATTTGTTACCTTCAGAAGCCGTACCTCCTACAACCAAATCAACAACCGCCTCAACAACTCCTAAACACAAAAGCCCACACATATCGGCACCACCCACATCAACACATTCAACTACATCACCTAATTCTCACAGTGAATCTTCAGCAGATTTACAAGTTGCCTTCAACAAAGATTTCACGAAACCATTAGAGCCTAATTTTGATCCAAAAGGTAAAGCTTCCAGTATGGCCGCATATGCACGCACACAATACTTAGGGCCAAATCACACTGGTGCAGTCGTGAGAACGGCTACTACTGTAGCGAGTTTAGCAGATAATATCGGCAAAGAACAGGGATCACAAGATGCAACTAATTACGGACAAGGGGGTGTTGTTGAAAATAGAGTTAACGCCGAGAAAAATGCGAGAATTGAAGCAGAAAGGAAAGATAAAAAATTACATCCTTATACGTCAGGCCCTATGCCAACACCAGGAGAGCTTAGCGATTAAAAACAACCTTTTTGCAAAATAGTACATTTAACTTTGACTTTCGCACGCGAAAGTATATACTGTATATAACAACAGCAAAAACAGAAATGAAAGGGTTTATTATGATTTCGTTTATAAAAAAAATAGCTCAATTATTTGGCTCTGGTTCTAAATCCAATGAGGAGATATCTTCAGGTGTAAGTGCGGCAGATGCTGCAAACATTGCTTACATGGACGCAACATCACAATTTACCGGAATGCCAATGTCAAATGGTGCGGTATCCCCACTTTACAGACCGATCAATGAACATTTTGGAAGCAACAATCACTTCTGAAAGACATACAAGTGGGTAAAATTGATAAAGGTCGCTGAATTTTGCGACCTTTATTGTTTGTAATGATGGATTGTTTATTAAAATCCAAGTAATTTTGCATTACCTTTTTTAATTTCTTCAATTTGTTTTGGTAAACTCGCTAAACGTAAATTTTTAGTTGCATCCCGAAATGAAAATTGCCTTTCCCGCCAAAGCATTTGCCGAATGCTTGCTGGTTTAACGTCATACATCTCTGAAATCAGCTCAAGATGCAATCCGTTTTTTATCATCTCACTCCAATTATCCAATCGATTTTCAAGAATATCTTTTGAACTAATATTTTTTGATTCTCGAAATTTAAAAATATCATTTTGTCGTAAAGCTAAACGCTTAGCAGTAAGACGGTCAGGTAAGCCCAAACTAAAGGCTTCCATCGCAAGAGTTTCTTGCTCTTCACTATCCAGACTAACCGCGCTCTTCTCAATCACTTGTTGCTCATCGGTAGGGATATTTTGATTTTTTTCCATGAATAATAGATTACTTTTTAATTTGTTTAGATTTTAGTCCACGGATAATAGATTAATACTCACATGAACGAATTGTATATTCGGCTATAAAATAAGCGCTAACTCACCTGCGCAAACAGGAATTTTATTTTTGATATGGAAGTCAAATACGAAGTTTAGTCGAATTTCAATTTCTAGATAAAGAAATAGATCATGTTTATGAAATTTACTATCTGTACTTAGTCAACGAGCCATTGAGATTAAGCCATTAACGAGTTGACTGAACATGGCTGCGTCGCCCTGAGTAAATTCAGGCGTTACTACATAAGTGCCTGCTACGGATACCGCCGGTGTATTTGTTATTTCAAGCTTTTTTTGAAGTACCTTTAGCTCTGCCAAATCAGAATCTACTGCTTTTTTATGCTGAAAAGCCAAACGAGATATTGGAACAGGAATATGAGCCGCACGGCCAATTCGATCAATTCCAGCCCAACTTAGGGTAGATATGCCTCTGTCCTGGACTCCAACTAAAGACGCCTCTACAAAGTTTGAAACATACGCCGGATAATACCGCTGAACAGCCACAAAACTTGCCGCGTAAGAAACACCATCTGCTTTATTAACCAATGGAGTAAAGGAAAACGTTTTGGATTCTGGAAGAGTTGCTGCCAAATTTTTAAAAAATTGAAAATATTGTTTTGAATATGAGCAGCCTGGCGAAAAAAAAGCACGAACCATCCGCTCATCACCAGCCACTGTTTTAACTTGAATATAAGGTTTGTTTAGTTCTTCTAATGGAAGGGACTGTGCAAAAGAAAGCCCGTGGTTAAATAATATGATTGTTATCAAAACAGTCAATTTATTTTTAGAACTTATAACTGGTAGCAGTTGAGTTTTCATGCGACCTCTTCCTTACACTCTTTTTCAATCATTATCGAATCTAAACAAGTGGCTAATTCCGGGAGCATCATAAGATTTGGTGTATTTTCAATTAATTGTCGATGCTCAATCCGTTTATCAACCATCTCTGAAACAGCAGTTAGGGAAATAGCCCATTCTTTTGCCTCAATGAGCCGAATTCCAGGATAGAGCTTTGCGTCTGTATTTGTTTCAAGTCGTTCCATGCAGTCTTTTAATAACGCGCCCTTGGATTCAACCGCCCTTAACCCAGCAGAGGCAAGCGATTCGTACTGATCCTGATTGCGCGCTAGTCGGTATACATCTTCATCCTTGGGCTTTCCAGACCGCATCACCATTTTAATTTCATCTGTAATGACAATAGCTTCAACGATTGCCATTTTTCCATTTTTACCAGTTGGAACAATTTCGGCAAAGTTATTTGGTGGATGAATGCCGTTAATAGCCATCCAATCAAGTTCATTATTTGTTAGAGAGCGTGGAACAAGCTCACCATCATGTTTACTAACCAAACGCTGCGCGATAACAAACTTTAATACTTCGGCCAGCCTAACCGCATCACGGTCTTTGTCTGGGCATAAACTCAATGCTCGCCCAACGGTCTCATGGGCGCTATTTGTATGAATTGTGGATAAAACTAGATGTCCGGTTTGTGCTGCTTGGAGGGCGATTTCCATTGTTTCCATATCACGAATTTCACCAACCATAATAATGTCAGGATCTTGGCGCAAAATTGAACGCAACGCCTTAGGAAACGTGATGTCACCGCCAATCTGGATCTGTTTAATAGATCCATCTCCTAATCGGTATTCAACAGGATCTTCGGCGGTACTAATCGTTTTCGTACCATCATTAAGATAATTCAAAATCGCATTTAACATCGTTGTTTTTCCTGAACCTGTTGGGCCTGATACTACGATTAGACCACTTGGTTCCGTTAAAACACGATGCAAAGCATGCATCATTGCGCCGGTAAATCCCAACTCATGCAATTCAGGTGTTTTTTGCTGATCAAGCAATCGACAAACGAAAGAAAAACCATCAAAAGTTTTGGCATACTCTAGGCGAACATTAACTGCATATGTTGAGTCAGTTGGCTTTGGTATTAATCCGTTTCTAATCGCGTAATTCAACGGTAAGTGCATTTCAAAACGACTCGATAAAATTTGCGGTGTACTACCGCCCTGCGGCGTCCCAGTCAATTGAAACAATTTGTTTTCAAAATGTCTGCCGTGTTCACCTCGATATATCTCATGAATCATTCCATGAGATGACCGAACGCTCAACGTTACAACAGGTGTGAGCCGATTAAATTTTCCAACAATATGAACATCCGTCGCTAAATTTAAAACCGACCACAAAAAGACGTTACGAATTTTTTCTTCAATTTCAGCCCGAGCATCCTTTCCTTCATAGACGGCCATAATGCTGCGCTGTTCCGCATGCGTTAAATTTTTTATGTCCTCAACGAGAGGGATTGTGCCAAATTCCATAGGTTTGAATCCACATGTTGGTTTTGAAAATGTTAAATGAAACAATAATAAATCAGTTCCAGTCTATATAATAGTATACTAGAATAGCGTTTTCGATGAAAGAAAAAATGACCCCACCACCACGAATTCAATTGATAGCTCAGACCTGTGTTCTAGCTATGCTTTGCTTTGCAGCAATACATGCTCAAGCCCAAACACCGGCATCAGGGTCTAGCAATACGGGGTTATTTTCTGATTTATTTCAAGGTGGCCAGCTTGAAACCCTAATGCAAAAGAACCAACAACAAAATGCATCAGTCGCTAACAGCGTTACGCCAGAGGTTGTTTCGGAGACGCAAAGCAAGCTTCCAAAATTAACGGGTTTAACTGATTTTATTGGGAAAATTCGGTATGGCACACACAATACCGTTAGTCAAAATGGTGAACAGGTAGTGACGTTAATTCGGTCACTGACAACCGACCCGACAAAAAAAGACAGCATTTTGCATGAGCTTCAACTCCTGGTAAAAGCAAACAACCCGGAAGCATTGAATTTTTTTGGATTTGTCATTGCGAACGGTCTTTTCGGCGCAACGAAAAATCAAGCCCGTGCCGTTGAGTACTTTAAATACGCCGCCGCCGCGAACTACCAGCCAGCAATCTACAACTTAGCCATTAATACGGCTTACAGCGGCCAAGGAAAAGAAACTTTACCGCGTGCGATAACTTACATCACGCGTGCATCAAGCATTGCACAAGATAGTTCGTTCCGCGTATGCGGATTTGCGTCTTTTCTGTACTACCGCCAAGGCGATATGATTAGTGCCAAACACTACGCAAATGGGTGTGGTTCTGCTCTAGTTGGGCTACCCATTGCCGTGTCTGATTCAACCCTTTCCCTTACAAAGCGCATTGCCCTTCTAAGAACATCAATCGGTACGGGTGTTACTGATGGTTATCCATTGTTGGAGCGACTTTCACGGGACAGTTCTGACAAGGACAATCAATACCTATTTTGCAAATATAGCCTACTTAATCGAAGTCGCCTTCAGCCACAACTTGTACTCCATGATTTAGCTGAACGGTGTTATGACCAATTTACTCATATTAATCAACATGAAAAGATTGATCAAAATCGCCGCCCTCAAGCCATTGGAGGAATTACTTCATTTGTGGCAACTGAGAAAATCGAATTGGATCAGTTACGCTCATCCAATCATTTTCACTATGCATGGAGTGTTCCATACCTCCCGTTTCCGCAGCAAGATGTTGACCTTTTCCTGCCATTTTTCCCAAAAGCTACCCCATGAAAAAAATAGTCTTCTTTGTCCTCATCGTGGCGGTATTGAGTACCCCGATAACTCAAGCGCAACAAATAACCAGAACAAGTGTGTTCGCTCAAGCATTAATTGAAGGATCAGCAACCTCCCCACTGCCTTCTTACAAACAACTCGATGCCGTAGTACAAACACATCAAAAAAAAACCCATGACACCGGCCCTGTACTTATTCAAGCCAAGCGGCTTTTTCGATTTCAACAGCAATCACGGTGTGGTCGTATCATTTTTTCTATTGTGCAGCCTAGTAACGGCGCGGTTTTAACTAATGGTGGACAGTTAAACGTGTGTGAAGATGGCCTTCCACCTTGGCGAATCTGTAAGAACAACCCCAAAATACTTATCTCGCCTCAAGATCACTGTTCAGACAATTCAGAACTTCAAGACACACCGGAAGTTGAACAAGCCATTAAGACGGCACTAGCCAACGGCGATTTAAGTCAGATTCAAGTTTCACAACAACTCAAAGACGCGGCAGCGAAAAAAGGTGCCGCAAAGTGATTAAACGCATTTTTCTTTTAACGATTGTTGGTTTATTCCAACCCTCTTTTGCTCAAAACTCAGCAGGAATTGCGGCGGGAACAACTTTCGCAAATAGTATTGTATCTACATCGCCAACGCAGATTGTCAACCCATCTGCGGTAAATTCAGCGGCCTGGAGTAATACGACCACACCAACAACTGTACCGTCCAGCTTAGGCGCATTTTCGGCACCAACAACCGATAGTTCTACACTCACCTCGGCTAACACATTAGGACTAACCGGTCTCGGCTTACAGGCGCAAGCAAATTGCGCTAACTATGTTCAAGGCACGAATCCACTCATGGATCAGCAATGTGCCGCCGTCAACTTTATGAGCAATAATTGCTTACCTAAAAGTACGAGCGAACAAACTGTGTTGGGAAATGCCCCTACAGTTTCAGCGGGGAGTACCAATTGCAACGGGACTTATGGACAAGGTGCTTCACAGTTCAATTATGAAAGCCAGATCATATCATCTGACTCGATATTTTCTACAATTAACACATCACAATCAACAGCAGCTACAACGCTTGCATCTTCGTCTTGTACTACACAACCGGTAATTACAACACCAGCTCAATATGCAACAGAAACTTGCACTGTATCCACATCGACAAATCAGATGGGATGCGGTCAATCATTAAGCACAACGATCAATACTACTGATACACCAGCAACGAGTAATAGCAGTTGCAGCGTCGGTGCCGTATTATCGGGAAATTATTGCCAAGCATCTACTACTCAAGCCGCTGTTCTCAACTATCTGTGTCCAACCGGCTATACGTTATCCGGCTCAAGCTGCTCGGAAACAATCACTACAACAGCTACCGCTGTCTATACCTGCCCAACAGGAAATACTTTGTCTGGTAGCACCTGCACATTAACAACGATCACAACCAGCTCAGCTACACCTAATTACAGCTGTCCAACGGGTTACACCCTATCTGGCACCAACTGCTCAGAAACAACGACCACAACAGCCACGCCGGTTTATGCCTGTCCGGCGGGCTATACATTAGCCGGTTCTATGTGCTCAGAAACAACGACAACGACGAATGCCGCAACGGTCGCTAGTTACACTTGCCCGACCGGCGAAGTACTCTCTGGTTCGTCCTGCTTAACAATGACCACGGTAGCCGCAACGGTCGCCAGTTATACCTGCCCAACAGGGGATACTTTGTCTGGTAGCACCTGCACATTAACAACGATCACAACCAGCTCAGCTACACCTAATTACAGCTGTCCAACGGGTTACACCCTATCTGGTACTAGCTGTTCTGAAACGACAACCACTACGGCTACTGCGAATTACACTTGCCCAACAGGTCAAACACTTTCGGGTAGTAATTGTATTAGTTCTACCAATGTAAGCACTCCTGCAACGGTCGCTAGTTACACTTGCCCGACCGGCGAAGTACTCTCTGGTTCGTCCTGCTTAACAATGACCACGGTAGCCGCAACGGTCGCCAGTTATATCTGCCCAACAGGACAAACATTATCTGGAAGTTCTTGTTCTCTTATAACGACAACGGTTACTCCAGCAACGGTCGCTAATTATACCTGCCCAACCGGCGAAGTACTTTCTGGTTCGTCCTGCTTAACAACGATTACGTTAGCAGCAACAGTCGCTAGTTATACTTGTCCAACAGGACAAACATTATCTGGAAGTTCTTGCATTCTGATTACCACGACAACAAGTTCAGCAACACAAAATTATAGTTGCCCCAATGGAGAAACGTTATCTGGGACGACCTGCACACTTACTTCAACAGCTATTGCACAAGTTTCTTACATGTGTCCTGTCGCTTACACAATAAATGTGACAACTTGCTCGCTAACAGTAACTCAGGGGGCTACATCATCCTATCAATGTAATAGCCCTACTACTTTTAGTGCTTCTGATGTGTGTGAAGTGCCAACAACCAATTTTCTTTACGCCAATTGTCCTACGGTTAGTGGCGAAACATTAATAATATCTTATGGAGGGCCATTACATTGGGCGTGTGTGTATACACCAATTATTGTATATAGCTGTCCTTCTGGATACACACTTTCTGGGTCAAATTGCACATCAACGTCAACCGTAGCAGCAACTGCTGATTATTCTTGTTCCCAAGGTACTTTATCGGGGACAACGTGTACTACCATTAGTACTACCACAGCAACTATGAGTTATAGCTGCCCAGTTGGTGACACAACGTCTGGTTCTACCTGCTCAAAAACGACAACAACAACAAGTTCTGCCACACCAGTGTATAGCTGCCCCACTGGCTATACATTGTCAGGAACTACTTGCTCTGGAACTACGACTGCATCAGCCACACCAGTTTACGCTTGCCCGACCGGACAAACGTTATCGGGAAGTAGCTGCTCATTAACGACCACAACGACCAGTTCAGCTACACCTAATTACACCTGTGCAACTGGATATACATTATCGGGAAGTAGCTGCTCAGAAACGGTAACGAGTGCGGCCACACCTAGTTACACCTGCGCGACTGGCTATACATTATCAGGCTCTACCTGCTCAGAAACGACGACTACGACCAGCGCCGCAACGGTTGCTAGTTACACTTGCCCGACTGGCGAGACTGTTTCTGGATCATCCTGCTTAGCTACAAGTACGCTATCTGCAACAGTGAGTTATAGTTGCCCGACCGGACAAACGTTATCGGGTAGTAGCTGCTCATTAACGACAACAATAACGAATGCGGCCACACCTAATTACACCTGCGCGACTAGTTATACATTATCCGGTTCAATATGTGCTGAAACGATTAGTTCTAATGCGACGGCTACTTATTCTTGCCCTACTGGTCAAACGCTTTCTGGCACTAATTGTATTAGCTCTACCAATTTAAGTACTCCCGCAACCGTAGCAAATTATTCTTGCCCAACGGGAGAAACACTTTCTGGCTCGCAGTGTTTAACAATGATTACGGCTTCAGCAACAATTTCCAGTTACACCTGTCCGGCTGGACAAACGTTATCAAGTAGTAGCTGTTCATTAACGACCACAACGACCAGTTCAGCTACACCTAATTACACCTGTGCAACTGGATATACATTATCGGGAAGTAGCTGCTCAGAAACGGTATCGAGTGCGGCCACGCCTAACTACACCTGCCCAACGGGTTACACATTAGCCGGTTCTACCTGCTCAGAAACCACGACCACGACCAGCGCCGCTACGGTCGCTAGTTATACCTGCCCAACCGGCGAGACTGTTTCCGGTTCATCCTGCTTAACTACAACAACCACACTAGCAACGATCACTAGTTACAGCTGCCCAACGGGAGAAATACTCTTAGGCAATACTTGCATAACAACCACGACAACAACCACACCGGCAACGATCGCTAACTATAGCTGCCCAACCGGGGAAACACTTTCTAGTTCTCAGTGTTCACAAATAATCAGTATTGCGGCAACACTGACATACAGCTGTCCTTCAGGAGCAACCCTTTCAGGTACAGGCTGCATAACAACCACTACTACACCAGCCACTATTCTTTATTCCTGCGTGAATGGAAGTGCGCCTGTAAATGGAGTTTGCGTGATTCACAACGTTACAACGAGCTGGACTGATACCTGTACGCCTTATGAAATAAGCGCAGGCAGTATTTTACCAACCCCGTAAGAGACAACTAATTATGCGTTTTATAACTGTTATTAAATATTTTTTGTACTTATGTTTAGCAGTCACAACAAGAGAAGCATTCGCACAATATGCGTCTGGTGCTTGTTCTCTTATTCCAAGTTCGCAAACATGTGTTGATTCAACCCCATGCAAAACAGATTCGTCGGGCATTGCAGTTTGTCTCGCTGGAGTACCATTACCCACAGGTGGAGTATCAACGAGTGAAACTTGCTGGCAGTACTCATATCAGTATGCTTGTGCGTCGCCAACAGGTTCAGTCAATACATGTTCGTCCTATCAAACAAATTCAAGTTGCTCTGTTCTTAGCAGCGTATGTGAAGACACAACAGCAAGCACAGGTACTTGTGATGAATGGCAATACACCTACCAATGTCAAACACAAGCTGCGGTAACTCAACCGCAAACGGTTTGTGGTGATTCCATGATAAATACAACGGCAATGCCTACGCCATCAAATCCGAACAACTCATTTTCGCAAGCAGCAGTAGCGCAGGAATTGTTAAATGAAGGAGCTACGTATAGTAGTGGCGGTTTTTTATTTGGAGGTGTGCAGGAATCATGCACCAAAGGATATGGAGGAATTAAAAATTGTTGCAAAAGCACACCTGGTGGAAAAACAAATTCGGCTGTTTCTGGTATTGCTTTTGGTGCGGCGGCATCCGTAGTTAAATATGAGGGTTCTGTCGCAGTCGATTGGGCATCACCCTACGTCTATGATGCAATGTACAACAGCGGTATTTGGACAAGCGGAATGGTTCAAAGTTTTTTAGATACAGGAGGTGCAAATTTCGGAACGAGTCTGGCTGCAAGCGGGTTTTCTGTTGGAGCATATGGATTTACATATTCTACTGTTGCTGCAACCAGTGGATCGGGATTTATGGGAGGAACGACAACATTATTTGGAAATGCTGATGCCGGATTTCTTGAATTTAATCCTTATGTATTTGCCGCTATGGTTGTTATTGCTGTCATTGAAGATCTAACATCATGTACATCAGCAGAACAATTACTTGCTCTTCATAAAGGATCTGGTCTCAGCACATATATAAATGAGAATTGTAGCAACAGCTTTCTAGGTGCTTGTCTTGAATACACCGATAATTACTGCTCGTTTAATTCCGTTTTGGCCGAAATTATTAACATCCAGGGAAAGAAACAACTTGGACTTAGTATTGCTAGCTGCCAAGGAATAACCCCTGCTCAACTTAGTCAAATCAATTTTTCTCAAATTAATTTTGGGGCATTTACGCAATCTATTCTACAAAATGCTCAAAATAATGTGCCGACAAGTACATCCATATCCGGTGCTTATACGCCAATTTTACAAAATAAAACTCAAGGTTCGGCCCAAAGCACCGACTCATTAATGCTTCCTACCTATCCAACAACATCACCGTAAACAACTAATTGAAAGATATTTAATATGGAAAATTTTAGAGCTTATGCACCAAAAATCGCCATTGGATTGCTGGTTATATTTTTAGCAGCAGCTTCCGTGGGTGATTTTATTTTTTATCAAAAATTAAATCAACTTCAAACTGAAGGGCAAAAAAAGTCTGACCAAATAACTACGTTGAATGTGAAATTAAGCAATGCAGCAAAAATAGAAGATACATTGAAGACCAAGTTTAATACCGCTCAAGTGCAATGTAAATTTGATACCGATACGCTCAATGAAAAAATTGAAGCATTCTCAAAACAAGCTGCGGCTTGCAATGCAATTAAACAAAAATTACACCTCAATTAAAAGTGAATCCAATGAAAACGCAAACAATTATTTTTTCACTGTTGGCCTCAATTGCACTGCCAAGCTTTGCTGCGCCGGTGGAATTTGATACGCCTGACGCACATATTATTGTGTTGAGATCACTTGATGCCTGGTCAGGCAATAACAGCACATCAAAAGATTCGTTATCTTCAGTAGGAAAACATGAGGGCGGATTCTTGTTGGCCAGAAAAAAAGGTTTTGAAAACGGATACCCGTTTGTCTTTCAAGGAATTAGTAATGATATTGTTGTTCAAGGCGTTAATTCAGCATTAAAGCAGTTTGATTTTAAGTTATCCAATACTAAAGATTTCACGTTTAAAATTGAAAAAGCAAGCGCCCTTGACCCGCTCAATTACACGGCCTTTGCCGACAAACAGCGTGAGCTTTATAAATATCTTGTTATTTCCGAAGGCAACCCACAAACATTACCTGGTCGTGTTCAATCCAAACAGTTTTTAAACACCATAATTTCGATTGGCACCCTAGCGATAGCCGCTGAAAAGTTTGGCTCTGTTGGTAGTGATACATTACTTAATTCAGGTATTAGCGGTGATTTGTCTCAACTCAGCGCATCAAATCGTGCCGCACTAGCCCCGGTTGATTTGCCTAGTTTTGACGCATCAAATTACAAGGCCATTGATGTACTTCCCGTGATCCAAGGGTTAAATGATCGCATGGGTCAAATTATCATTGCCTACAAAAACGAGAGAACGGATGACGTTCAAAATACCGCCTTAATACAGGCAATTGTTTCCTTAACCGGCGCAGATACAACCGTTGCAGCCATCCAGCAAGCCCGTGACGAAGATTTAGTCAACCGTCAAACTATTTGGGATACCTGCGTTGCTGAAGATAAATGCAAAAAAGAATGAGTGATGATCATGATAGAAAATGAAGAAAAAAAAACCAGCAAACTTCAACAATTTGCAGGCAAATTTGATTTTTTAAGTGTTATTGCCGTAATTCTCATTGTAGCCGCTCTACTTTCCTCCGCATTCAACCATACAAAATGAATATTTATCTTCTTATTTCCATTTTTTTCATTGCAGTCCCATTTCTCTACTTGTATGCGAAGGTGGCGATTAAAAACAGTTTTAAAAACAGTTTGCCCTACAAGTCCAAGAATCTACTTACCGATAATGAGCTTGAGTTTTTCTGGCGGCTGACTCGGGCGCTTCCTGATACGTTCATTTTTCCTCAAGTAGCGATGTCAGCATTGATTGAGCCTACGGTGGCCAACAATAGCAAAACATACCTTACATCGTTTAATAAAATTGCTCAAAAACGCGTTGATTATGCAATTTTTGACACAGGCATGAAGCTTCTATGCATCGTTGAACTCGATGACAAAACACATAACGCATCCAAGGACAAGGCACGTGACAAACTCTTTAGCGTAGCCAACATTAGAACAATTCGCTGGAACTCAAAAAATAAACCCGACCAAACTGAAATTCAAACTCAAGTATTTCCTCCACAGAAAATTGATAATTTTAAAAATTAATTTCTTTTCGGTTGGCATGTACTTTCGCACGCGAAAGTACATTTTAGTGTTAAATTAACAATAATATTGTATGCAAATAATTTTCAGGACTTTATCGTGGTTGTTTTTTTCTTTTCTTATTTTAGGGGTCCTCCGAATTTTATGGACACCAATCACTGAACAACGTACCGCTAACAATCAACCGCAAGCACCTGTTATACCTTGGAATCAAATACAGCCAACAGTTACCCCGCCCATAATCACAGAACCCTTAATGAAACCACAACGTGGCGCACTAGACGTGTATCAAAATAGATCCGGCTATATCACTCCTGGCACCATCAACGGCGTGCCGGTGCCATTAATGGTGGACACAGGTGCCTCTATGTTATCGCTAACTCCGACGCAGGCAAATCAATCTGGCATTACCTGCAATAGTCAATTGGAATTTATGTCAGCTATTGGCAAAACTGTCGGATGCATTGGGATCGCTAAAAGTGTAATTATTGGGCCGTTCCATTTAACAGACGTTACTGTCGCGGTTTTGCCTCCTGGTGCTGAAATGGCGTTGCTCGGCATGAATGTATTGCACCGGTTTCACATGGTTTGGCATGGCGACGTCGTTAGAATTACAGCCGGTTCAATGGAGGATCAAAATCCACCAACACCAGCCCTAGTTATTCCTGTTCCATTATTGAGGACGGGGGCATCACAACGATTCAATCAAGACCCTGATGGCACACTTTACGCGCCGCTCAAACTTATTGGAAATACGAAAGGTAAGCATTGTTTAGTTTATTTGGAAAATTCACAAACACACCGCCCTGTGCTTTCTGTATTTGTAAGATCTGCGGAAGTGACTGAACTGAATGTACCTTTAGGTCAATATAGAACAAAAATTCTTTGCGGCGAAATATGGCAAGGCCCAAAAATTCTTTTTGGGCCGAGCTATTCCCCAACCGAATTACCCAACCCATTGAAATTTTATCGTAATGAAAATGGTGGTTTGATCGGCATGATCATCAGCCTAACTTAGCTCGATGACGTAAATCAATCGTATCAATCACCTTCGTATTAATTTAAGAGGAATACCAAAATTGGACTTGGCTTAAGCTTGCATTACAATCAGCACTACTGAGAGATCCAGTTGATGCAGCAAATATTGTCAGTGTTTTTAACTGATCGTGCATACGAAATGGGAAAGCAGGCGTGCCGAGATGGTCGAGTAATTTCCGGCAATCCGTTCAATTTTATGGAAGAAGGTATGAACTGATCTGATTGGCTGACAGGTTTTAACGCTGTCGCGAGCGGATTATGCAAATAGCACTGAGTAAATTATGAGTAACAAAGGGCAACCCTATCAAAGTTGATCATTAATAAAATGTAAAATTAAGGAATTTATGAGTATCGATGAACGCGACTACATGTATGATCGTGACTGGTTATCAACGTCAGCGCAGCAAAAAAGACGACCCCAAATAGAAAATCCCCGTCGTTTTGAAAAGGCTACTAACCAGTCAGGTAGAATCGCTGGACGTTCATGGAAACAGTATTTATTTAAGGTTCTTGTTTGGTCAATCCTAGTAACGCCGTTGACGCACATGCAACAAATTTCCTCGTGGTTTTTATTAAGACAGTCTATGCCTCAATTTCCAGCTACCGGCGCGGTTCGTTGGTCTATCCCCACGGCTGCAATCGGCAGTGTTGCTCCACTTGTAATTACAGGCTCTATTGGACGAAATATAGTTGTGAAACTAGATACTTGGGACACCCATATTCCAATTGTGATGATACCAATTCGCAGCGGTGAATCGGTAACACTTCAGGTTCCGCTTGGACGCTATCTGGTTACTTATGCGCAAAATGCGATTTGGCAAGGTGAATTCAAACTAACAGGGGAAAAAAAAGAAGTCGTTGCCCCATTGATTTTTTACCAAAATGGCAATCAATTTGTGGGAAATAATATAGACCTTAATGAGCGAGTCAATGGAAACCTAGAAATACGCGATGCCAATTACTTTTAATAGTAAGGGATGCAGAAGAAAATCGATACATGAAAGAGGCGCAACGGCTGGAGCGAGAGCAAGCTCAAGTGAACGCGCCCCAGAATTAATTTACATAGGAAAATTTACGGAAAGAATTCTACTCAAGTGTAAAACCTAAATTTTGGTTTGACCGGCTACGTTTTAGTGCCTTCTCCTTATCTTGCACAGATCCTTGTTTGATTTCCTTATTTGATTCTTGCTGATTTAATGTATCTTTCGTTTTCACCACATCAGTTGCCGTCGTTTTACTGGATTTCTTTTCTGAATTTTTCAGCATAGTTCCGTAATCCGAAGTGACAATTTCGGAATTTCCTTTTGCCCTAGTTCCAGCCACATACGCTGATTCTCTATTAAATATTTTAGCTCCAACCTTACTAATAGCAATAATTTCACGGTCGTTAGTTGTGCCCTGCTCTTTGAAAGTTGTTCGTGCGTATGACAAATCAATAAATTGTAGTTGATCGTTGTTTAATCGAACCTCGCCTATTACTCCCTTCTCACCGGCAGGAAGTTCCGTTAATTTGATCGTAGCGCCTTTTTCATCAATTGATGAAATAACACCTCTCGATCCATTGGTGATGTCATCTTTCTTGTGACCTCCAAATTTAATATTAGCTCGCGCCTCAATTTTATCTCCTACACTATACTCCCGTGTTTCCATTCTCATCGGAGTAAAAAAATCTTTTTGCTTCGGATTGAACTGAATTTCCTGACCTTTTGAATTAACAATTAGCACCAGATTTTTTTCAACGTCATACCCCTTTACTTGGACAACATCATTGTTTTTAACACCAATCTCACTATATTTTTTTCTGAAGACTAAATGATCGGCACCACCGGCTTTTAGCAAGCCTGCATGTAATTGCTCAGCCTCTGTCAATTTAGGGTCATCCAAATGCGCTTTAACAAATGACGCCCCTGTTATTTGGCCATTCTCAGCAAGAATCGTATGGACTGCTTGATTAATCGCCTTTCGATCCTTATTAGTCACTGTGACTACCGCAACGCGGGGATTTACAGCCCCTTTTAATTGCAAGTCCTCAAGATTATTCCAATAACGCTCTGCAACGACTGTGGGCAATTTTGAGTCATCTACTTCAAGTCGATCTAGCTTACCAATGGCCTCCTTCATCCGTCCGGAGGCCATCAATTTAACGGCTTGTTTTGTTGGCTCTGTTGCATTGTCGAAGCGTCTGGTTTCTTGTAATGATGACTTATTCATTCCGGCCTCAAGTGCTTGTTCAAAAAATTTTCCCGCCGTCACACTTCCGTGTTGCTTAATGTCCCCTTGAAACACGACACGTGAACGAAGATCCTTAGCAAGTCGTGAATAAGCGACCGCATCTTTAATACCCGTCATTGAAGATTCATCCATGACCAGTAATGTTTTATTACCTTCTTTATTGCCGGTAGTTTTAAGATTTACAATTTCAGCTTGTTTAGAATTTATCTTAAATTTCAGATTTTCTATGTCACTGTTTTGTTTTAAATGCAGAACATTTTTCGCCGTGATTGCTTCGACTGTTCCTGCTTTCTCATAGGTCATCAATCGTTGTCCTAACGATTGGGCAAACTCATTTCTTGTAGTAACAGCCCGTTCACGCAAGTGACTCAGTAAGGTTTCCCCATTTATATGTTTTGTTGTTTTTTCTTGTTGGTTTTCTGAAACATTCAGCAAAGCCCGACCAAAACGGTTTCTCAAATTATCGGGAGATTTAAATACTTCACCACGTTCGTGGTCGAACGTGTAAATTTTAGTTCCGTGGTTAACACCATCTGATGTAAGCGTGAGCTTGTGGCTCTCTGTGCGTTGTATATTGCCATAAGCCGATTTTTCATTCAGATATAACGCTCCACGCAACTCAGCCAATTCAACCTCGGCCAAACGCACTGCATTACCGCGATCCACGAGAAAGCCTGCTACCGTTTGACTAGGGATACCGCTGGAGGCTTCTAATTCCTTTGTGGCAGCTGCGCTAGTAGCTACACCCATTACAACCCAACCTTTTGCCTCTGCGACTTCACGGACAAATTCGAGTGCAACCGTCTTCCCGGTTCCGGCATCACCTTGGATGCCTTGGTAAACATCGGCATGCATGAGAATATTTTTAGCAGCTAAAGTCTGTTCGTCAGATAATTTAAATGCGAAACCAAGTTCATTTGATTTTAGGGCCTCAAATTTTTCTAGTGAAGTAGTGAACTCATTTTCACTAACAAGAACCGCATTCCCTTTTCCAATTCCATCTCTAATATTGGTGGCGAGTTCCTTTTCACCTTCAATGCCCTTATTGGTTGTGAGTAGAATCGCCCCAGTTTGACTGATTTCCCGTTGAACCAAAGAGCCATTTTTAAGCTGTTCGTCTATTGCCCATTCAACTTGATCAATTCGTCCTTTACTAAATTTTAACGCCGCTAGTTCAATATCCGTGCTGGAAAAGGACTGTTCACGCTCCGACAAATGGGCAACGGCCCAGGAAACACTATCCAATGCCTTCTGTTTTTGCATATCATCATCCAAGGACGCATTCACTTCGTGAACCGCGCCATCGATGGGCTTAGTTGTGAGTTCCTGATCCTTAGTATTTGATTGAGCGCTATGAACAAGGCTGATTACATCAAGATTGGCGTTGATAGCGACATCTTGCCAAACTGACTGCAATGCATCACGTGGTAGCTCTGTTTTAACTGATCTCGTGTCAATGGTGGCAATTTGACGTTGATGAAAATCAGCTTGCTCAACATCAATTCCACGATCTTTCAGTGCCTGCTTGATTTCAACAGTTCGTGTTGAATAAGCTTCAATCTGCTCTTTTGAAAGTCCGGCTATTTCAAAATCCAACCCGTTAACAGCGTAGTTAAGTTTGTACCCAGCTTTTTCAAGACCATGTGCTAATTCTGATTTATAAATAGCATCAGCACCTTGACGAAGTATTAATAGCTGGTCATTGGTTAAACTACGCCATGTTTCAGAGTCTTTATCATAGACAGCCGAAACGATAACGTTATGATTATGTATATGGGGTTCATTATTTCGATTTGTTTCATGTAACACGGTAGCGTACAAGAGGTTGTCCCCCTGTTTTGCCAAACGCCCTCCTTCACCGTCAGATACGCGGATGATGGCGGCATTCTTTTCTAACCAGCTCATAGCCCGTTCATTTGCTGCAAGGTGGGCATCAATTATGCGCTCATCATTTCCAACCAAACCAATAATGGATACACTCTTTGGGGGTGCGACGGTAAGATCATATCCAAGCCGTCTATCAGCGCCTCGGCTATTTACAGCCAAGTCTTGCATTTGTCCTGTTGCTGGATTCAATACCTTTCCATCAAGTAGATCAACGAAATCTTCTTTTTTTACTGCTTGTCCACCCAAACCAAGTAGGTCGGCTCCTTTTCCCTGCCATACCGCTGTAGCCTTTTCTCCAACATAATAATTATCTGCTTGCTTAGTAACCCCGTCTTGTGTAAACGCCTTATCATGGTATTTTGCTGCACCACCAGAGCTACCAATTGAATGCATTGAAATCATTTTTATCTCAATCTTTAAAATAGGCTGTAACTAAAAAACTCGAATCACCAGGTTGTATTTGAATTGGCAATTGGACGGTAGCAACGGTTAAAACAGAGTCATGAACGTAATCTGCCGGTGATAAATCAAGTACTCGCAAGACCGAATCAGAGCGCGATAACACTTTCACCCGCAAATTAGGAAAACTACTTTCTCCATGCTTGCTGGTAAGTTGAACTGAAAGTGTCACTGCGTAATCATTACGATCAACAACTTTAAGTTCATCTACTTGTATTTGCTTAGTATTACGGCTTTCATTCTCAAACCGAATTCCTTTAATATGTGAAAAGTTAGAATCTTGCATCGATTCATCGTCAACATTAGCTGACCAAATTGATGTAATTCCATTAGTTAAAAAATCAGCGCATTCTCGCCAAAATAAAGAGATAACTAACGCAAACAACACGAACGAAACAATGAGAAATCGAGTAAATTTATTTTCAACCATGTTATTCTTCCACAAAATAAGTGCCATTCGTTCTATCGTGTGACATTTTTTCATCCGTTACGATGGTTATTGATTCACTCAACACTGGATCATCTGCAACCCTGACAAAAATTGAAGTAGAGCGTTCAACATCGACAGCTTCTTTCTTTTTAGATTGCTGGACATCCTCACGGACAGACTGAAATACATCATTTGTATCAGCAACGCTAATAATAAAAGAAGGGTTTCGTAACGGCATAGGGTTCTTCTCCGCCCAGCGGTCTATGTAAGCAATTCTCCCTGGAGCTTTTGGTAACCAATGTCGATAATCAACTTTTGCAGCGGGTAATGATCCAACAAGTTTTAAGTAACCAACACAAATATCTAAATTTCCAATGTCGGATGGCATAACAATAAATTTTTCACGATCGACTTGATTTAATCCACCACCATCACGCCATTCCGTGACGGCAAGTTGCTGATTTCGGTTAATAGCACTTTCCTCAACCTTTCCAAGACGCCGCGCAATACGCTCCTGCAACTTATCGTCGTTTGCTCTAAGCATCAGCACCGTATTAAAACAGTTCATAACGACTTCTCCACGTTCGCGACCTAACGCAGACATAAATTGTTGATCGCTTTGAACCCCAGACAAAATGCAAACGCCGTATTTTCGTAATGTTGCGAGTTTTTCATCTAAACGAATATCACCCAATTGGTGAACTTCATCTAGAAAGAACCAATATCTATCCTCATGAATAATTTCTTGTTTTGACTCAATAGCAGAAAATGCTACTGCCAGCATTAAACGAAATAAGGGGGCAAACATCGCCCGAGTATCTTCCGTGCCAAGAATAAATAAACGTGCATCATCCGGTGAATTCAAAAAATCTTTAATTGTCCATGTGCCTTTTTGAACAGCTGAAATCCCATTTAAAAAAATAGCTATTGAGCTTATGACACCTTGTCGTTGACCTTTTGAATCACCACCCACAGCCGAACTGGCAACGGATTTACTGATTAAATAATCCATCTCATCGTCTGGCATATCCAAAAATGCCTTGGCTATATCACTTGTATACTTTGCTCCTCGTTGACGCAATCGCAGCAAAATGACAGAAAATAATGTTCTCGCCGCATCTTCAAAAAATGAATTAGGCCCACCAGTACCTTCATTTTTTGGTGGTAGAAACGAACGTCCCATTGTATCCGCGTCATATTCGTAGACAAGCTCTGAAGGCAAAGACCAAGGAACTGAACCAATAAGGCCAGGGTTAAAAAAATAATCTATCCCCTGTCTAAAATGCGCCCTAAAGAATTCACCGCTCTGATCGTATATAAAGCATTTTCTTTTCTTTGCAAATGCCTGCATCATCAAATCATGGATGGCAATTGACTTTCCTGTCCCTTGTGAACCTAAAGCCAAAATACCAGTCGTAGGAGAAGTTTTAGGTAAACTGACATTCACTAATTTATAGGGGCCAGCCCCATTTTTTCGAATCATTCGGTCAAGTGCTTTTGCTGTGACAATTTCAAATGCGCCACGAAGCCGTTGATTTTGCTGATTGCGAGAACCCATACGTTGTAGAAAGAACCAAATAAAAAGGTGACCTACAATAGACAGGCATAAACTGCCAATAAGATAAAAATTGAATGTATCTACAGGTGCCCAGTATGGTTTCAATAACCTCTTTATTTGAACTGGTGTAAAACGTTGAATTTCACGTCCATCATCCATAACAGCAGAAACAACAAGACGATCACCATTGTTATTTGTTAGTTTCCATTTTGTTGAAGTGCTGTCATTTACAACATATGTAAGTAAATCAATTTTTACTATACTCACATCAGTGACTGAAGCGGAGTAAAACCAAAATGCCATTGGAATAAAAAAGAAGGGAACAGCGCCAAACCAAAAACACATTCTAAATGCCTGAATTGATAAACCGACCCTTGTGGTAAATAACGCTCTACCTACACCTGCATCAGTCATTATGCTTTTTGACATACTAATTCTCCGATTCAAATTCAGCTAGTTGTTCGCGGCTAATTAATATTGAATTCAAAATTTCATCAGGCAATAATTCCGCCAAAGAATTACTTACAGAACCAAAAGAATTTCTCCAGTTTCCATCTTTCAACAGCATAAAGTCATGAATGAAAATATCGCCTGTATTGGAATAAATAGCCAAATCGCAAGCAATAAGCCTTTTTGATTCAACACCATCATATTCAAAAAAAAAGATGTCAGACAAATTGCTATCTGATTTGTAATGAGAACAAGTTCCTATCAATGAAGACTCCAAAACCATTTCTCGTTTATTTACGCTATTGCACATAATTGGTAAAAACATAAAGTCTCCTAAATTGAACCTTTTTTGACCAAGCTAACGAGACTATCCCCAAGTTGTCGTGAAGCTTGAAAATGCATTTTCATTTTTTTTGCTATTACTTCTTTATCCTGGTTGGCAAAATCAGGAGGTAAAGCACCAGCAGCTGCGCCAATTGTAGAT
>Ga0302155_10000365_pt1 | contig 37353 bp, 50 predicted proteins | sample I_Bog_N3_1_FD_193508 | JGI IMG/M metagenome (GOLD analysis project Ga0302155, IMG submission 193508) | Peat permafrost microbial communities from Stordalen Mire near Abisko, Sweden - I_Bog_N3_1 | ecosystem: Environmental > Terrestrial > Soil > Wetlands > Peat | place: Sweden: Abisko, Stordalen...
ACAAAACATAGATCATGAAAACCAGTTGATGCTCCTTGAGAATTACCATCGTCATTAAACGTAAAACTACTGATTGCGGTGATCCTTGTAAAAGGCGATACCCAGCTACCGGATTGGCAATAAGCACTTATTATTCAATGAAATGGCTGTATTTCTATGATACTTTCACAAAAAAAAGGTATCAATATGGCATTGGCGCCAATGGGTCTATCATCACAACTATATGATTATCAACGTTTTTAAGATGCTGGTCCGGTTTCGGAATGGTGGTTGCATCCCGGATGCAAGTCATCAATCGACGCAATAAAGCATCTTGTGCTGCTCTGATTGCGTCTTCCCGTGTCTGGCCGTTTACCACGATCTCTGTGTCGTCGAAGTCAAGAAACCGCACTTGAGATGAATGATCCGCCCCCATTTCGATGATTGCAGGGTAGGGGACCATCTGGTCGATAACAGCGCGATTTGCACGGCTACGTGGCGCGTCTAGCTTTCTCACCAGTGTGCGGCCACTAAGATGGGTATAGCGCTTGAGCATAGCCATGCTCTTGTGGCCGGTTATCGCGGCAACTTCCAACATAGTTAGAGACCCTAGCTCGCTTAAGCGTGTTGCGGCCGCGTGGCGAAGGTCGTGAAATTTTAAATTTTCAATTTGTAGCTGCTGTAGCATCCACCGCCACGTTGACTTCAAACCAGCCGATGTATAACTGAAGACACGCCCGCTCTGTTTGACCCCTAGCCGGATGAGTGCGTCACGGGCTTTGATACTCAAAGGGACGTCACGCTTGCAGTTATTTTTAGTCACTGGCAAATGTGCGATTCGCACGAGCAGGTTTATGTTCTCCCATGTGAGCGAGAGAATCTCCCCCTGGCGCATCGCGGTTTCTAGTGCGATCACGACGATGCTGTAGAGCTGTGGGTTTGAGTGCGCGTGACAATAGCGGAGGATCAATTTCTCTTCGCGAGCGGTTGGCAGTCGATCGCGACCTGGTGGGATTTTTGGCTTACGAACATTGGACACGGGGTTGTTGTCGGCATACCCCCATTCGATTCTGCAAAGATCAAAAAAATTACTCAGTAGCGAGAGTTCTAGGCGAACGGTCGACGTGGCCAGTGGCCGCTTCGTCCGGGGATTAATACCGCTCAGGCGTTGGTCGCGATAGGTCGCAATGTCCACGCTAGTGATTTCTCTGACGATCATTGAGCCCAATGCGGATCGGCTTATTTGCTCGATCCGATATTTTTCTTGGGCGTAGCCTTTTTTTAGAATTGAGACTTTAGATCGATAAGTTTCGAAGGCGTCTTTAAGAAGGATATCGGTCATTTTGGAGTGGTAATGCGGCAGCGCTCATTTCGATCTGCGTTGCGAGATCAATGAGCGATATACCTAATGCGTTGCAGAGGGAGAACAGCGTATCCAGGGTCGGGGATCGTTGGCCAAGCTCAAGAAGGGAAATATAGGATCGTGCTAGTCCGGATTCAAACGCGAGCGTTTCTTGGGAAACCCCCTTGCTTTTTCTTAAGCGGCGCAGGACTTTCCCGAAAATTATATTTTGCGCAGGGCGCTGCTCACAAGACATTCTGGTCGATGGTATTTCAAAGACCAGATTGTCTTGTGATTACTATAGTGGAGTCATCCTACAAGAGTAGTCATTTGCGCTACGGATGCAATTCGATAGCTTGTTGATGGATATCATATTGCTGGTTTAAGTAGCCAGATCACCGCTCCTGCTAAGGCGAGCCCGGGGCCGAACGGTATCCGCCCCACTGAGCGGCGCCGAAAATATTGCACAGCAAAGCACATGAGTGTTGCCCCAACCGCGATCGCAAACATCAAGGGAATCTCATCCAGGCCGATCCATGCGCCAATTGCTGCTGCCAGCTTTAGGTCACTTCCTCCCATGCTGTCTACTTTTTTCACAGTACGAACAATCGAGCTGCAAAGCCAAAGCATCGCATACGCCGCAGCGGCGGCCATGAGTGAAGACCGTGTGAACCAAGGGAGTTGCCAATAACTGAATCCGAGCCCGGCCCAAAGCAATGGGAGCGTCATGCTGTCCGGCAGTAGCATGGTTTCGGCATCGATCGTGGCGGCACCCAGTAACGTCGCGCAGAAAGCGAAACCAGCGATGGCCTGAGGAGTCGGACCAAAAGCAATTAGATTGAGTAGTGCAATGACTCCCGCTGTGAACTCCATTGCGGGGTAACGCAAGCTTATGTGACGCTTACACGAATGGCAACGGCCTTTAAGGAGTATATAGCTTATTAGCGGTATATTTTCCCATGCGTGAAGCTCGTGGCCACACGTTGGGCATTGCGAGCCGGGCAGGGCCAGATTGTAGCGGAGAGGCTGACCCTTTGCGGCAAAGGCGGAGGCAACCGTTTTCGCAGCCGTGCGCACGCGCTCTTGTAGCGCCTTGTTCTGGCTGAGTTGCTGCAGATCATCAGAGAGTGCGAGTTGCCATTCTCGATCCAATATTATCGGCAAGCGATGAACAACGACATTAATAAAGCTGCCAATAATGGCGCCAAAAATGAATGTCAGAAATTGGACCATCATCATCTTTCTAGTGATCAACCGTTGCCGTAAACGATGCTGCCGTTAGGGATTTGAGGAGGTAGAGGAATGGTGGTATTTCCGCCGTTTGGGCTATAGAGGATGCCGTTATTGTTGACCCCAGCGTAAATGGAATAATTTGTCGCTTTCATTAGGTCATAGGCCATTTCTGGCAGCGCAGTCCCCGAGTAGTACACGTAGCCTTTCCCCGCTGTAATGTAGTTGTTGATGCCACTGGGTTTGGTAAACCAAGAGGGGAGCCCCAGTAATGCATCGGGTACCACCCCAGCGACCCCAGGATTGGCTGTCGCGTAGGTGACGACATAGTTACGGTAGATCAGCATGCTGCCATTGACGGTTGACACCTGAGCAGCGGCGGCATTGGTTGTCGCGTTGTCGATGTTTTTATCAATCATCAAACCTAATAAAATTGCGATAGCGAAGAGGTAGGTATAGACCTGCATCTTTTTTCTCCAATGAATACGTGTCGATCATCTGGCCGCAAACAACGAATCTGTTCCCGAACTTTGTTCCTTTCGTATCCATTTTTTCGCGTAGCCAGCGGGCGTAATCAGTTCCACGATGCGATTGATTCGCTGCACTTGGCCGGTATCTTCCTTGATCAGGCCAAACCCAAGTAGCGTGTTGGCCATAAGTCTGGTGCGCAGCGGTAGCGAGGGGACGAATACAGCAAACGCTGTCTGAGGGACTGGCGTGTCGAAACCCACGAATGCCTCCGATACGACTTGGATGCAGTCATTGAACCCAGTTAGGACGAAGGCGACGGGGAATGTCTTCAGCCATGAGGCTTCGCGCTCGTGCATGACAAGCATGAGGCCCGCATTGTCCTCTGCCAGGCCAAAGAGGCTCGATAGCGCGGGTGACAGCTTGAGCCCCGGCACCGGGGATTCCATTTGGGTGATCTGCCCGGAACCGAAGCTAGATGTCCATTGGATGTAATCAGTCATCCCCGCGATGGCTAATGATATAAATTTAAACTCTTTTTCTGTCATGATTGAATAATAAATTCATTTATTGATCAATTTTATACCTGTTTCTCTGCGTCTGTGCCAAAATAACACATATATATTTTACGATTTGTGTGTGGATATGAATGTTCAACTTGAACTTGTCAACGTTGGCGAGAAACTCACCCACATCTGTCATGGCGACCGGAACTTGTCGAGTTTTGGCGACGTAAGTCCGACGGTGCAGAAAGTGTGTGCAGCGCTGCAAGTTACTGCAACGATTCTTAATGCGGTAGCGACCTATCCAGGCTCGGATTGTGATGATCGCGCCTTTGCTGAAACGACTCGCTCATTGATGCAACAATCCTCTGTACTGGCTAGTGCCGCTGCTGAATTGCTGGATGTGCAGCCTGGTGATGCGCGCTATGGCAATTTGAAAAGTGTATTGCGCCAGCGTGCGGCTGAAGTCGTTTCCGCTCAGCACCGTGTCTCCCATGCAGCAGGCACTGCGGCCATACCGCTTGAACGATTTATTGAGGCTTACCGAGGGATTCTTGATAGCTGTCCCGAGGCAGAATCCAACTCGCTTTCAAGCGAGTTGGCGCCTCCGGATCTCGTCGCCACTAAACGCCTGGCTTTACTAGGTGTCGTCGCCGAGGTCCACGAAGCGGTCACGCTATTTAATTACTTCTCGCCGGACCCGGAAACCCTTGTCGAAAAAGGAGCGTTGACTGTGCTCTCTGCGGCCAATGCGGGGTTGATGCGCATTCTGCCCGCAGCATCGAATGATGCGGCTCATGCGCTCGCTGCCCAGTCGATGCTGGAGCGGGGAGGAGAGCTCTATGCGTCGACTTGGAAATCTGCAGCCCGCAAAGACGTGCTGCAGTTGCAGAAGATGGAGCCGGTGGCTCGGATGCGGCATTTGTATCTACATCAAGAGACCGGACTTCCGACGCAGCATATTGATACCGCATTTAATCGCATGATGGGGCGCATGTTGGACATGGTGTGCGAAGCGGTTCCTGAACTACGTCCAGCAACCGTGATGCCTGAAGTGCAAATGCCCATTGTGACGCAAGCGACGAAAGGTGCTGAATGTCGGCCATGATCCCTAATGAGGAGGGCGCCAGCGCGCCCGAGATCGTATCGTTTGGATTTGACCCCGGTTGTGTGGACTTTCGGGCGAGCGATGAACGTTTCAATGAAGAGCTTTACCGCTCTATCCCGTCTTTAGCCGCCGTGGGTAACGCCATTCTGACCGTTTCCAATGGCTTGTCACAGGATGCGCGGCGCGCGCTCTTTTACGGTAGTGCCATGGACCCTGACTTGCGAGTTCTGAAAATTGAACATGCCATTGAGCTCAAATCAACGGCGCGGTATGTACCAGATCTCGAATGGATGGCGGGTGTTAAGCCCCCGGAATCTACCGCCTTCGAGACCAAAGACTTAGATGGTGGGCAAGACTGGCTGGCACCAGATACGCCCGCTACACCATAAAGCACCAGAAAATTCAGAAAGGTGAATCGTGTATATAGATTTTGGATTGGATTCATTAGCGCTCGAACGCTCGAAAGAAAAAATCCCTGTTCGCTGGGATAGTAATGAGGTTGTCAATGGCCACATGCTGCTGGTCGGGATGTCCGGCGCGGGTAAGACGTTCACACTTAAGCGCATGGTGCGATCGATACTGGACACTGCAGGGCAGAGCAAGCCACGGATTCACATTTTCGATATCCATGGCGATATCGATGTGGAGGGCGCCAGCCATGTCCGATTCTCCGAGCAGACGGACTACGGTCTTAATCCACTGATCGTCAATCCAGATCCGCACTTCGGCGGTGTTCGCAAGCGGATTCAAGCCTTTATTACGACGATCAATAAAACCTCTCGGCAGCTGGGCGGGAAGCAAGAGGCGGTGCTTCGCAATATCCTGACTGAGCTCTATGCGTCATTCGGGTTTCAGGCCAACAATCCGGCCAGTTGGGTCGTGGAGGAGGTGGGTGATCCCGATCCAATCGTCATTGATGGCAAGCTCTATCTTGATGTTCCGATCACAGAAAAGGATGAAGCTAAGGCGCTGGGCGCGCGTTGGGATGGGACTGAAAAATGCTGGTATATCGCGCCAGATGCTTATCATGGTGCGATTACCAATTGGCCTATGAAAACGAAGGGGCGGCGTCACCCCTCGATCAATGACGCACTCCGGCACACCAACCGGCTGCTGAGAAACGCCTTCCTCGGCACCAATAGCGAAGCATTGAACAAGCTTGAGGAGTTCACTCGGCTGAGCAATGCGTATCAGCGTAAGGTGTTGTCCACCTTGAAGCGTGGCGATCGCGTTGAGCTTGACGAGAAATCGCAGGCCGATCTGACCAAGGCTGGCGATAAGGCGATTGATGCGTACAAAGACTATGTCGCTTCGGTCAAGAGTGGAAAGGAACTGGACGACCTCATCCGCTACGACAGTACCGACGTAATGCGCTCGGTGCTTGAGCGCCTGGAGAACTTGAGCGGTATTGGTATCTTCAAATCTAAGGCTCCGCCGTTTGACCCGAATAGTCCGGTTTGGCGTTACAACCTGACGGCGCTCTCGATGGAAGAGCGCAAGCTCTTTGTGCTTTTCAGGTTGGTTGAGATTTTCATGGCCGGGGTGCAGCGCGGAGAACAAAGCCAGATCCTCGATATTATCGTTTTGGATGAAGCGCACGCCTTCATTGACGACGATCCAGACAACATCATCAATACAATTGCCAAGGAAGCTCGGAAGTTCGGTATCGCGCTGATCTGTGCTTCTCAAAATCCAACGCACTTCTCGGATGACTTTGTCAGCTCGGTCGGCACCAAGGTGATTCTCGGGATCGATGAAATGTACTGGAAGAGCTCGTCAAACAAACTTAATCTCGGCCTCGATGCGCTTGAATGGATTCGGTTGCAACAGACGATGCAGGTTCAGATTAAGCGTAAAGGCCAGGCCAAAAACGATTGGAATTGGACAGTCATCCCCCGGGCACAAGCCGCGTAGCGAGTGTTGCCCACCTCCTGATTGGGTTGACGAATAAGTAGGCAGGGCATAGTGTTCATGAAAGATGAGATTGGAGGTTTGCCATGTTTGGATTGATTATGACCCCGAAAGATGCTCAGGCCGCTCTGGAGGATACAACGATTGTCCGAATGGCAGGCAATACGGCAGCGAGGCAGATTGAGCATCGGGCTCATCTTCGGGAGATGGACGCGATGGATGCGGCCAGTATGGCGCTGCGCCAGCGTAACGAGTTGATCGCCAAACTCACGCGCGACGTTAATTCTGCGCACGAGGGGCGTAATGAAGTGGTTGCTGCTGCACGTTCAGCGGATACAACGATTGCGTTTTTGATTAACGAGCTGGCCAAGGCAACAGGAGAACCGCGCGCCCGGGTGCAGGAACGTGCTGCCGCTGTTCGGACCCAGGCATATGAACAGAACGTCGAAAAATCGTTGCATGAGCGCAAATTGCTATCTGACCCCCGTACTAATGGAACGGCTCAAACACGTGATTGGTATCGCCCCGATTTGCTATGAATTTGCTTTCTGAGTTGGATATAGAAAAACGCCCGTTCGGGCGTTTTTTGCTGTCGGTATTTTTAATATTCTTTACTGCTATCATTGGGACCGCTGCTCTTATTTTTTTACGAGCCATAGGGGTCTGGTGTGACTGAGCTTTGACCCGTTACCCCCTCTGGAGCTGCCGCCATGTTTTTATCTAGGTCTTTTGCTTTATTCGCTTTTTCTGCATCATCGGCGTTTTTATCTTTTTTTGCATCATGGCGTGCTGTATTTGACGCTGCTGCGACCATGGCTGTTCTGGCCATCCCAGATGCGCCTTGTTCGATTTTCCCCATGCTGTTCTGTTCTCCAAGATCCCCGACCCCTGCATTGATCCAGCGAAGAATCCGATCAGGCAAGCTTTGAGGAAGCGCGAAAAATAACATCAGGATCGCATTAATCATAAAACAGTACGCGACCAAAAATCCCGCTATTGAGAACAGCCCAGTAACGCTATCTGTTTGAATGACTTTGAAACTCAATACAAATCCCCAGTTCGCAGCTTGGACTACAGGCCCAATTGCGGCCATGCTCGCAGTCAGACCGAAGACCATAAGTGCCGGGCGGCAGAAGACGGATAGGAGTAGTAGATAGCCTTGTTTTTGAGATCCGATAAAGCTGTCTTCGGGCGTCATGTGCATGACTGCCCACAGTGCACTGGCGATGGTGGCCTCGATCACGGCTATGACCCACCCGGCCACGCCGAGGATGTAGATGAAAAATGGCACCATGGGAATCCAGATGCTCATGAAATAGCCCAGGTACAAGATGGTGTAGATAGGGACGCTAATCATCGACCAAAGCTCTTCCATGAACCTGCTAATCCATTCCTCTGCAGCCACAGGGATAGCCAGCGTGCCGACCGTTAATGTTCCTGTGATGAGGTTGCTGTTTGCGCTTTTCTCGCCTTCTTTGACCGCTGAGACTGATGCGGCTATGGCCGCTTTCGCTAGTAGCCCGACTTCAACTGTACCCACGATGTAGTCGCCCGTATTTTTAATTTGAAGTAACGGATCTTGTCCTTTATCCCCGAGGGTGGTGACTATGCCGGTCAAAATGGCTTCTGGCCAGGAGTGGTAGAAGTATTTTTTAATCATTGACTCTACCCCGCTACTTCCGTCGCTGAAATCATCTTTTGTGAGATCAGTTCTTAGGCTTGGGACCGCCAATGGACTCCCTGCGTCGGTATTTCCCTGAGGCAGGCCATCTACGGCTTTGCTGATGAGCGGTGACAAGAGCAAGTTGTACTGCTGCAAAATGCCTTGGGCGGCCTGCAGCGTTTCCCCCGACAGTTTGCCGCTTAGATCCATTTGGGTCTGGCTGAACGTAAAGTGAGTCGTTGATGCAGCGCGAACGCTATCCATTATTCGACTCACTTCCATGTGCCATGAGCCTGCGTACAGCCAGCCGCCCTGGGTAAGGGTAGTCGTAAGACTTGCCGTATCGCTAGCTGCGATCTGCTGTACAGCCGTTTGGACTGCTGATCTCAGTTGCGATGTCATGGTCGTACGGTACTGCGTGACTGCATTGGCCAAGTCCTGGGAAGCCACTGTTGACGTACTGCCATCGGCGGTTGCCGCATCGATTTGGGTCAAAATGCTTGTAAACGGATCGGTAACTCCGCCAAGGCCAAATAGACCTTGGATATAAGTGCTTTTGACGTCTTCGATTGTTTTCTTGAGCTGTGCCGTGGCCTGATCAACGCCAGCGCTTTCATATGGGTTAGTGGGCGCGGTTGTGCTTGTTGTTGGTGTCGCAATCGCCTCGGTTGTATAGGTGAGCGATCCGCAAAGCGCTTCTGACCCTGACCAGTTGGGATCTTTATAAAGTAGCGTGGTTGTGTTGGTTGTTGAATCGCCGAAGGTGTCCGCTGTTGGACCCTCAATATAGAGGGCCAGGTTAATGGTCTGGCCGGTGGTTGATGCCATGGCGCGGTTAACCGCGCGCGCGCATACCTGCATGCGTAGCGCGGTGGTGGCCAGGTTGTTGATACTGTTGTCTTGGTAGACGCTACTGACAGCGGAGGTCGTAATTGAATTGCTGAGCCCCGCGTTCACGACCGCCGTCCACATATTCGACGCAAACCCAATCGAATAGCACACTAGGGTCAAAACCATGATCTGCACGCCCGAGAACCCGCTCGCGCCTGGGATGGTCATGGCGGCTGATGCAAGAGTTCTCAGTGGGGTGTAGAAGGTATTCCACTTGCGGCCAAGCGCTTCGCCGTCATTCGCGGTATTGGCAATACCGAATACGGTCATGTACGCAAGAATGAAGGTCCCAAAGAAAATCACCCCCGAATTGAAGTAGCCGAATGCCGCTCCGAGCATGGTGACGGTGTTGCTGGCAACAACGGCCCCTCCACTGGTGATGTGCGGAATCGCCGATCCAAAAATTTCCGTCAATAGTTGAAGGGCTGCATCATTCTGATTCGGGGTAAATATTGAAGCGCTCGCGCTAGCGGTCGTCATGGGCAAATTTCCATTAATTCGCTAAAGATGCAAAAAAATACTTTTAATTACATTAAAAACGAAATTAAAGTATCTATTGCAAGGTGTATTGCATGTTAAATGGCAGTTGTATAATAATACAGAACAGATGGTAATGGCTTATTTAGTGAACTAAATTTAAGGGGAAACCATGCTGCCGCATGAAAGAAAGAGGCTGTCTGAGCTGGCTTCTGAAAAAGTCGTTGAACTTTTTCGCGTGCACCCTGGCGAGTTTTACCAGGAAAGTGTCACGCATAAATTCATGCTGCTACTGCAAACGGTGGACCGAGCCGTTGTTGTAGCTAATGGCCCGGTTATTTATACCGGACTGATTCCAGGCTATGACCTCATCGTATTAAAGAAGGAGGCGGAGCCGTTTCTCGGCGTCTTTGAGCCTCTCGACCCGCGCGCGGTGTCAACCGCTGATGAAACTTGCTTGGCACTCTTAGCGCGTGCCTGTGAAATCCACTTCGCTTCGAATCAAAACGAGGGAGAGAGCCCGCTGGAGGGCGTGTTCTCGTTCCTGGGCGAGGATGGGTTGATGTACGTCGGTTTCAAGTCGGAAGTGAAGGATCAGGTCTTGCGCGCCGTTGGCGTGTCGCCCGATGGCTTGGTGCCATTAATAAGGGAGGATCTGCAATGAAGCTTTCTCTGTCCGCCGCTATGTTTCGCGATCGTGTCCCTCAGTTCATGACGTTTGATGCGCTTAGCCATTTTGTTCGTGAGCACGGTCTGTACCCTAAAGATGGCAAGATTGTTCATGCCGATGGTAAGGATTTGGCGAGTCGAGTGACCGGTGTAGATGGAATGCAACAGGCGGAGAGCCGAATTAACGCGCTCGTTTACGAAATTAAAAACGTTCAACGGAGCCATCGAGAGACGGTGAAAAAAACGGTTTCTTTGGCCGAAAACACCGCCGATCCGTACGAATTGCATTACATGGCGGGAATGTTTGCTGAGCAAAAAGAGGTGATGCGTGCAGTGGCTAAAAACCAGAACGTTTCGCCGCAAACACAGATCCTAATTGCGCGTAATCCCTTGATCAATCAGGATCGAGAGACCTTAATGAATTTGGCTCACAATCCGTCAATTACCGCCGATTCCATGGGCGTGCTCATTGAAGTGGCTAATGATCCATTCGTATTGCATGGGGTTGCTCTGAATGCCGTACATCGCTCGCATAGCGAAAAGGAAGGGCGCCTTTACGCGGATATCTGTGGTTTCTTGGCAAAAGACCAGGACTACACGTTGAGTAAAGCTGCAATTGCAGGGGTAAAAGATCCTGATCTATTGCGTGAAATCGCTGATAATAATAGCTTGATATTCTCACCCTCGAAGCTTGGCGAAGTCGCCAAGAACCAGCACACACCTGATGATGTGCTGGAGAGGATGTCGAGCCATGGCTTGCCCGCCTTGCAGCGCACGCTGGGGTATGATGTGGCGGACTATGCCCGCCACACTCTTGAAATTAGAAAACGGTCGCGACTTGCAGAACAGGAGGTGTCTCACAGCCTCTGATTCCAGCGCGAGTGTTCGTTTCGATATGAAAGATGAACTATGTACTTCGCCAAATCAGAACGCTGTCCTACTCAGCCGATTGAGTCACAGGACGATTTAGGCAAGTTTTTGTCACAGCCAGGAAGTGCCCACCTCGTGTTTGACACGGTGGTTTCTTCACTGAGCGCGCGATCAAATCTGGCTCCTGATGTCGTCGCTACGGCGCTGCTTAAACAGCCTCCGGAAAAGCGGAAAGAAGCTGTAAAGAAAGCCATTGTTGATACCTCTATACAGTTGGGTGGGAACGCGGCATTTCTGGAATTTTACCAACAGACCGTCCGCCCCCATCGCGTGCTACGGCTAGAAAGTATTGGGGGTATTGATGACGATATTTTTACCGCGATGTCTCGTGCTGAATTGGTTGCGACAAAAGCGGTTTACGCCAAACAGATCCCTGGTTACACCGAACGAGAGTTTGTTGATTTTTTTAAGTCGACTCGCCGGACGCTAGAAAAAGCGATTGAGGACGGTGACCTAGATTTGGGGCACGGCGATATTGCGTACAAATTGATGGAAAAGGCTGCGTTGGCCTCGCGCTCCCCAAATGAAAAGAGTCTTTTGACTGGACTTATCAAAACAGCACAGGACGAACTGCACCAGGACGCCCGAGAACGTGTGCTGCGGCAATACGCACCAAAACCGAAAGAACCCAGCCCGACTCCAATTAACGGCCAGGGGAACGACTCCCCATCGCCTGACTAGTACTACAGTTGGGCCTTGGGAGAACATCAATCCAGTTTTAAGGAGTGAATGTGCTCAAGCCCATTGAAGTGCTAAAAACAGAGGCCGAGCGACAAGGGTGGTCTGAAGACCGACTTCGAATTGCCCTTGATCGGCTTTCTCATGAATTATCCCATCCCTTTGCTGATCCCAACGTGGACCAGGTGTATGCGCATGGAGCAGAGCTGCTGCGCGTTTATGTCACCGATCTGGCCCGGGTCCAAAGCTATTCAGGGCACCATCTACGCTGGATAACCCATACCCACTTTGCTGCGACCGAGGCTGGCAGAGATTTTGCCGCACGCGAGGCCATGGACTGGTACCCCCGTCCCGAGCCAAAGGCGTTGCTTGGCAAGTGGGGGAGGGTACTTCAATCCAATGGTGCTCCTGGCCTATCCGGTGCTGAGCAGCAAGCATTCTGGTTCGATGTCAAAAACCCGTGGACTTCCGGCCAAGCCAATCCATTCCTGTTGACCTCTGAATTTGCCGTCGCTGATGGCGCGATTCGAGGTGTGTCGCCCCTGCGTCCTTTCCAGAAGTTTATGAATAAGGTGAAGTCGCTACTCAGCGAAATGCCAGAAGGTACCGTTGCGAAGCTTCCCCATGGCTTTGGCGCCACACTTGAGCACAACGAAGTTGTCGGTCTCTACCTCAATGAACGTGACCAGAAAGATCCTGGAGCAGCGCCATTCAGTTTTGATGACTCGGCATGGGAGGCTGATGTTGTCAATGACATTGAGCAGTGGCTCAAGAGCCCTGTGTTTGTCGACACAGCAGGGCGCCCAGTGAAAAAAGAGATTCCGGCCAACGAGCTCAAGCGTCGTCCGTCTCTCGAACAACCTGCCCCTTCCAATGACTTTGAGCCGGGGTTCTGATATGGACCTCCTATTTATTCCGAGTCAGCTTAGTCATTGGCGGTGCCTCAATCCGGATGGCAGGGGCTTTGCCGTTGAGGAGCGGTCGACCGGATGGGCGTGGACCGTGGTTGATTCTGGCCCCGTCTGTGATGGCGCCGCGCTGACTCGCGAAGCGGCGATCGAGGCTGCGGTCTCCGCCTGCAGGCTGGCGGGAATTGATCCGGAGTCACTGCCCTGTCGCCAAACGTTAGATGAACTGATTCTCCTGGGCGTGGCGGCTCCACACTCGCATGAGGCTGAGTCTGTGGTGATGGACCGGTATCAGTCTAAAGATGGGCTCTACTACGACCTGCAGGACTCCTATCGCCTTGCTTTTGAGGAGCGCCCGACGCGTATTGTCGCGCGCGCGCCCGAGGGCGGTGCACCATTTGCCCGCGCCATGCTTGAAGTTGCGATCGCTAAAGGTTGTCACCGAATTGAGGCCAAGGGGCAAGAAGGTTTTAGACGGGAAGTGTGGATATACGGCGCCGATCGACATATTGAAATCGTGGGTTTTGAGCCGCGACCAGAAGATCTCCAGGAGCGATTTAAACGAATCAGAGAGCCTGCGCGCCATCGGCGTGAGATCCCGCGTAAACACCTTTTGGCTTCGCAGATTGACGCCAATGTATTTTTGACCCTCAAGGCAGTCGGCGGCGCAATCCGCGCCAGGGTGTTTTGTGATGATGGACGTTTGCAGACGCCGGAATGCATTGTTCAGATTGAATCTGGCCAGGCGGTATGCCTACACCAAGGCAAGAAATGGGGTGTCCACGAGGCTCTTGCTGAGAGTGGTGAGACCTACCTGTTAATGAGCCCGTTGGTTATCAACGGGTAGGTAGAAGTGATCTGGGTAGAACCTCCTGGCAGAGGGACTTCTTGGGTGTTTAAAGCCTCTTTACGAGAGGGCAGTGCGCAACTATGCGCCAATCCAGAAAGGTAACGATGAACCATACCGTCAAGGTGGTCGTCGCCAATAGCTCGCGTCAGATCGATTACTACGATTCTGAGCGCGGCTGGGTGAATATCGCCGTTGAGTCTCCGAATGGGCTTGCTGTTGGGGTTTACCCCCTGGCAGAAGCCTCGCCTGTCGCCCGCGACACTTCAATGAATTACTCCGGATCAATTGTCCATGTAGACCGCGATTTCGTGTACCAGTCCGTTTTTAATGGTCGTCAATTGGCTAAGCACGATGTGGCAGCATTCCCCCGTGATGCCGTGCCGCACGTTGGGGAGCAACTTACTCTGCGATATGACCAAGGGCAGATTCTCTCCGCCCTCAGAAATGATCCATCGGCGCCGACCTCATTCAGAAACTTACCTGGTCTGGGCTAACAATTTCGGCAAGAACAATAACGTGATAGGGGGCAATATGTTGCAGCAAAGGAAAATCAAGCGAAACCATAAACCTAGCATTTCGCCTGTGTGCTTAGGTTTTTACGTCTTATTCATTACAGTGATGTTGTCGGTTGTAATGCTTTCCTATTCGCATCTTCTTAATGCGGTTATCAGCGCGGTTAGACCGGATTTATTGGGTTTTGTAACTGGCTATATTCTATTTACACCATTGTTGATTCCTTTGTATGTTTATCTGTGGATCGGTTCTATTGTGATATGCCCGCCACGCCATGTTAGACAGTCTGGGAAGACCGACTGGCGTCGTGGTGCTACCAAGCTGCTGTTTTGGCCGAAATATTATCTAAAAAGGCTACAAGAGTCTGCTGTGTCTGACGCTGGGCGATATTGGAATGTGTTTCAGTCCGGTAAACAGGTTGGACAGATTTCAGATGCAAAGTACGCGTGCATTCAATTGGAATTGATGTATAACAAGTCTATGTATTTAGAGCAGATGCGCCAAGCTTTCAAGACTATCCTGAGTTTCATCGGGTGGCTGCTTGTCATGTTCCCGGTCGTGGCATTTTGGGTGCTGGCCATTGCGTTATACCGTACTGATATTTTTCCGACTGGATATCTTCACCTGGTCCATATGGTTCTGCAAGGGAATGCAGCGCTACTCTCCACTCTGGTGGTGGTTACCCAAGCGAATTTGTTTGTGTTCTTTATCTTTTTCTTCTGGGTTGGATTGTTCGCCTGGTCCATCACTTTTTTTCTGTGGTTGGGGGCCGCACATCGTACGGTTTTCTGCCGCATGCATGACGATATGATCAAACAGGAATGTCAATTGTTTGGCCAGGGACAGATTGCCGTTGTTCGGCCTCGGCAGAGTGAAGACCACATTAAGAGCGGGGTGGCCACGCCACCTTAATCGGTGAGGGGCCAAATCATGCATAATTTGGCCCCTAGTGATTGCGGAAAAGTATCATCCGTGACTTAGTCAGATCCGGTACCACCAAGGGGCCAATCTTTTTCAGTGCTCAGTCCAAGCGCCCATGCAAGGCAAGGTCGGTACAGTTCTGAATTTCGCTGGCAGTGTCAGGACTTTACCCTCAGAGGTCCATACGATAAATGAGAATCCCCCTCCCTGATTGTCGTCAGGTAAATGGCGATCAGTTTGTGTCTCAAGTAGCGTTATGCAATAGGGCTCGTCGCTATGATCCTCAAACAAGAGTTCAAGCGCAATCTGACCACCAATAGCTTTCCACGGCCCGCGAGAAATGATCACCATTTTGGCCGTCTGCATCTCCACGATAGCGCTAGCCATGGCCGGTGGCAGCAGCCGTCGCGCTGCGCCAGCGTTCCATGACAAATAGGCATAACCTGCGCACGCTGCCTCCGTCGCCCAGTAGTCCGTTTGTTGGATATCAGGCCCATCGTTCTGTATCAAAAACATCGTTTTGCGCCTTCCGTTTGTCAACGGTTTATCTACAGACTACGTTTTGCTATTTTTGGCTCCGATTTAAATTGCCAAGCTGAGGGATTCCTCGGCCTGGCAATTGTTGTTACTGCGCAGAAGTTTTTGCTATTAGGGCAGTTGCTGCAACAGTGGTGGTCGATTGTGTGTCTGCTGGCTGAGCTTCTTCTTTTGCGATTTTCGCTCGGATTTCCATTTCGATGCGGATCTTCTTCTCGATGTCAGCGCGCATGCGTGCGTCATCTTCAACGCTGGTCGTATTGAGTTGCGCTTTGACCATCGGGATTTCTTTATCGATCGCGGCGTAGATCTTGGAGTAGAACTCCTTGTTCATGATCGTTTCGCCGCGCTCCTTGGTGAGCGTTGCGATCGAACCGGTAGGAACCGGGATGGACAGCCCAAGCAGGATGCCCACCGATGCTGTTTGCGTGACTGCGTGGCTCTTGACGGTGACCTCCTGCGCTGCCACCCAGGTATCCGCATTCAAGTCGCCTCCGGTCACCAAACTTGAAATAGTAAGGAGCGTATTGCGATCGTCTTCCTGGTACTGTTTAGACACCACCAGCGAGAGCGCATTATCATCTTCGTGTTCAACCGCAAAGCCCTGGCGGAGCGCAACGCGCTTTATCGACTCAAAGACAATTTGCTTGGACGCTGCAAAGTGGTGATCAAAAGGCGTCTCTTTGGAGTCGAAAGATTCTTTTTGGAAAGCATACTGCGGACCAGCACACGCAGTGAGGAGAACAGCGCTAGCAATTAGGAAAATTTTAGCGATGGATCTGGGAGTGGTTCGCATTATGTTTCTCTGTTTGGTGTTGATGACTTATAGTAGTAACGCTCCGTTACTATGTCAAGCAGTTCAGCAATTCTTTTTCTAAAGTATCATCAAATACAACACCGTGGGCTTCCAATATCTTTGGCAAAACCCGCCGAGCCATATAAAGGCGTACCCCTGATGGCGCCCGCTCCATGGAGTATCCGCGCGATGCCATTACGCTTGGCCAGTTGTGTTTGTACTTGGTACCGCAGGCGGTATTTAAATCTGCCAGTATCTCCTTGAGCGATCGGCCCGTGTTTAGCTCAATATCTAGCCATTGCTCAAACATGGATTTCAATATGGTCACCGTTTCTTGATTGTGATGCTTTACTGTTTTACCGAATCAGTGCAGGTCATAATCCCGCTTAAGCGAGTTATTGGCTAATGTGCACTCGCGGAGTGTCTGGAGCATTACGTGGTCATCACTCGCGGTAGCTCGCTGCACGTACCCCTAATAGACCTGATCAACTTTTCTCTTCCAACAAGGCCTGATCGTTGTTTTCTATTACGTCCAATTGTAGTAACACACCGTTACCATGTCAAGGCATTAACCCAGATACCGTTTCTTCATTACTACGATTGAAAAAATTCAGACGCGCGGGCGCCCTCGCGTTTCCGCGACGCCCGGAAGTACGTGCGAATGGTTTCTTTGATCCCCAGGGGATCAGGGACGCCGATCAGCGTGATTACGGGGGTGATGTTGTCGGCGGATACGATGGTGACATTCCCAATCCCCATCATCCTCGCAAGAAGGCTTTGGGCGGAATGAAGGTCTTGGACGCGGTATAGCTCAATGTCCTGGACTTGCTTGGAGAATAAGCCATTGGTGACGATCAACCTGTGTGTTGTCAGCTGATAGTGAGTCGATCGCGTTTTGACACACATATAAATCAATGGAACCACGCTCATCAGAAAAACCGGCATCAGAAATAGGCCAAAGGCTAGTTTAACGGCGCTGACGATAGTGACAGGAAGCATGACACCGTATAGAAAAACCTTGTCAAAATAGGCTTTCCAAGATGGGGACAGCTTGAAAATTTCAATTTCATTATCACCTGTCTGCGCTGTTTGTTCCTTGTCACCACGAACGGCAACCTCCTTGGTTTTGCTAATCAGTCGTTCTTTCTGATAGTCGAATTCCTCCTCTGTGATCCCGCCATCAATCCGCAGATTGTTCAAGCGGACCAGGTCTTCAATGACTGATGACATTTTTGTGGCTCCAAATTGAAGATGTTTTCTGATTGGGTTAGTAGGTAAGAAAGTGGGGCGGTTTAGCCGCCCCGTTTTCTTTTTGAAGACCTGCAACCAGGGAATGCCGTACATTGGGCTTCATTTCGTAATATTAATAATTTAAGTAGATATTTGCGATAATATAATAAGAAAAATACATTAATTTATATTAAACTAGATAATTATCATGTAATTTTAGTGGTAATTTGTTTTTTGGTAAACAGCGAGGGGTGCGAAGAGAAGACTTTTTTGGTTGTGGCGGTCAACCAACAAAAACACCGGCTTATGCCGCCACGGACATCATGACGGTGCCGATCAAGTGCACGGATGATGAATTGATTGCGGCTTGCTCCATGGCGGCTGAAGAGAACCCGACGCTGCCGATTGTCGGTGTCATGACGCGGGAGCTCCTAGAAGCCATGTTGTTTAAGCTGGATAAATTTGAGAAAGGGTAAATATGAGTATCAAAATCGGGAAACCCTCTCGGCTTGAAGTGGTCGCCGGGTGGACAGAAAAAGGTCTGATGGTTGGCGGGGTCGTTGCACTGGCGTATGCCGGTGGTTGTATGGCGGGACTTTCTGCTGACATGTTGGGCCATCAGCATGTCGCTCAACAAGTGTTGCAGGCTGCCCAGCCCTTCTTGAAAAGCGGCGCTGCGCTATTTCAAAGCATTTTTGATTTGGCTGCGCATGCGACTAAATCGGCGCCAGTGAACCTAATGGATGTTCAGGGTGTTGGAAAACTTGCTTTATCAGGTCTTTCTGCTGCCACGACGGGCGCCGCCGCAATGCTTGCTGGCCATAGCATTAGTGGTGTGCTGGATCGCTCTAACAAGTACTACGAGCTCCAGGATCAACTAAGGCACAGCCCGAATCGAGCCGCTGAAGCTTCTCCGGCGCCATCCTTTTGAGATCCACTTAGGCAGTGGATAGGGGGGCGCAAAGCGAAGGCAGGGGTTCACCACTCCCGTCATATTAGTTGCGTGAGGTGGTGCAATGGATTCAAAATTACCGCTCGGGAAGATTGTCGTTCTTGCGGATCTGGCCGGAGCCGTGAAAATACGGCGCAAGGCACTGGATCTGACCCAGGCCAACCTGGGCGGAATGGCCCAGACCGGGAATCGGTTCATCGTTGAGCTAGAAAAAATATCAGATGTGATGCGACCAGGAGAGTGTGATGCAAGATAAGAATGGAATGATCAATCCGATCATAGATGCGCTCGGTCCTGAAGGGACTCGCGACGCTGTCGAGGTTGGCGCCCAAGATGACAAGGCATCCAACGACATGTTGATGAATCCTGCGACTGGCTCTGTTGATTCCCGAGGGAATTGGCTGGCTGAAATGTCTACCTGGAATGAAAATTCGAAGGAATGCCAGCGCCAGTTCGACTCTCTCGTCAAAGTTGTAAGGGACGAAAACGGTGATTGGATCGAGGCCACAGATAAGCCAGAAGCTCAAAGTAAACATCAGAGTCAGCCGTCTGATGCTGTGAGTGCCTCCGAACCGAAATGCTACCTTTGGAAGGCTAAACAGACTGAACCAGGGATGTATCACTCTCAGTATGAGATCACGCTGGCTCCAGATAAATCGCCCGCTGATCTTAAAGCTGTTGCAGTCCCTGAGGCGCAAGGCCTGGCCTATGCCGAAAGCCTGTATAGCGACTGGGAGCTGCTGGGCGAGGTGAAAGGGACACCGTATAAAAATATTTATGATCAGACACTGGTGCGAATGGCCACGCCGGAAATGAACGGTGTGCCGTTGGAGCCCGGGTTTATCGCGCGTAATCACTGGTATAGCAAGGTTGCGGCGTCTCCTGCCAACGCCGCGTTTTTTGACAAACTGGCTGCCGAGTTTGGCTCTGTATCTTTTCGGGGTGTGGCATATGCGTTAACACAGGATGCGTACATCACCGGTACGCATGAAGACCCTCGCTATGAAGCTGGGGCGATTACGCGGGAAGCCGTTGCGGGGACCTCGTTTGACGGTGAAGCGAGCCATATGATTGTGTGGGATGTTCTAAACCCAGACTGCGAAGATGCGAGTGATGCCTGCAACTGGGCAGAGCCGATAAGCGTAGAGCCTATTACTGACCTAGAACATATAGATGAAATGGATGCAACATTTCTGACTGCTAAAGAATCAGATGCTATGTTCCTTCAGTCACTAGGTATTACGGTTGGCGAGTACGATATAGCGAAAGGCGCTTTCAGCGTGAAACTCGATGAGAATGCAAGAAAAAAGTTGGCCGATTACCCGGCTGACTTTACTGTTCTTGAGCCATCCGGACGCCACTCCAACTCGCTGCCGCAGCATGTGAATCAAGAGAAAAATTTGGTTGCAGAAAACGATCCGGCACCTTGAATATTTACTGCGCATAGAACACAGAAGTAGCTGGATGGTGGCTTGATGAGCTGGGCCGATGTGGTGTGACCAGAGCCTTTGTGGTTGCGCCGCATTGGCCAGCAGACAAGCGGAGCGCGGCAGGCCTTGAATGCATTAGATAGTAGACAAAGACACAACGTGGTGAAATACTGAGATTATGAATACTAGAGACCATCATAAGCACGGTTTGCGCTACCGGCTTAAGACCCACAACACGCAGCACTTTTTACTTGCTCTTGCGGCTCGTTACCATGCCGACCGAGCGGGTGCGCGTGTTGTGGTCGTGGACGAGGTCATGTACATGGTGAAGCATGATTACCAGCAAAAAGGTCTGCAAGAAGTTCGAGATGGACTTCGCACGGCTCAGTCTCTTCACTTTATTCGTCCAGACATTGCGAGAAGAGCCAAAGTGACTTTCCCTGATGTCATCACCTATTGAACCTCAGGAAGGGACCATCAGCCCGGAACTTTTGCGTCGTATTTTGGGGGTGTTACCACCTGATACGGTGCTAGTTGGAGGCCAGGCTCTGGCCTTTTGGGTCGATAGTTATGGAATTGATCGTTCTGATTCAATTCTTCACGGTGCGGTAAGCCGCGACGCAGATTTCCTTGGTCGCAAACCAGCGATAAATTCAATTCTAGAAGCAATTAATGGAAGCTATGAGTCATTTATAAATGACGGTAGCGTGCTTACCGCGCTGCTTGGCGAGGTAACTATTCCCGTTGACCAGGAAGTGATCAAAGTTGATGTGATCCACAAAATGATTGGTTTGGATGCGGAGGAGGTGCGCTCGCGCGCAGCAACCGTAAATGTCGATGGAAACCCCGTCCTTGTGATGAATCCCATGGATGTTTTAATTAGTCGGGTTGAAAACCTTAAGTATCTTGAAAAGAAAATGACTCCAGAGAGTATCGAGCAAGCTCGATTGTCTGTGTCAGTGGTTGAGTCATACATTAAAGATTTTATAAGAGACTCGTATCGAACCGGCAACTGGCGAAAAACATTGAACGCCGTTGAAGCGGTCTACCGGATAGGGAAATCGAGTGCTGGTAGTTTTGTATCGAAAGAATTTGGCATCGACTTTCGAGAAGCGATCCCTCATGACCTAATTAGAAATGATAAATTTCAGAAAATACGCTGGCCTCAAATTTACCAGGAGCTTGACGTGTCGTTCCCGGTACGCATCCGTACTGAGGAAACTGAAGGATTGCTCCTAACATCGCTGGGCGCGAAATTAGGCGAGTATGATCAAGACAATAAGTGGTTTTTTGCTGAAGTTAATGATGAGTGCTTAGATGAAATCAGAAAATTTCCAGCAGATTTTAAGGTTGAGTATATTGTTCGTGAACGACCTGTTGTGCAATCTATCCCCACTGAGTCTAGGCCTATGATTTCTGAAGAGCCTTCTGGGTTCAAACCGCTTTAATTATATCTGCGTCCGATCTCTTTTATTGCCCTGTTGAGTGAATCTGTGAAAACAGCTAGATAAACAGGGTCCAGTTTCGCCTTGGCGATCTTTAGAATTTCGACCGGATCAAAATCATCAACGTGTACCACAAAATATGGCTCCTTATCGTCAATTTCATAGGCAGATATGGATATTTTGTGATCATTACTGATTGAAATTTTCAAATGGCTGAGTGGGATATTGTTCCCGACAAGCTCATGGAGTTCCATCTTTACTTTCTATTGGCGCCAGGGACGGCAATTTTAACCCATGTGACCGGTTTTTCGTTATTCAGATGTTTTACGAAGCCTTTACGTTCAAGTTCCATCAGCCGAGATCGAATACCTGCGGCGTGGACCCGTGGATTTTCGCTAAGATTGAAAGCAACTTTCTTTGCTATTTGTCCGGACGCTGATCCGTGTTCGGTATTCAAAACATTCAGGATCATTTTGTCTTGTTCAGTCAGTCCTATTGGAACGACCTTTGTCAGCTTGGACATACTGACATCATTCTTTAGGACGAGGTGCACCCCTTCTCGAATGACAATACGTCCCCAGTCGACAATCCGATAGATGGGACCTTCTTTGATAATCTGAACGCCAAGCTGAGTGCATATCTTTGTGACATCCGGATCGATATTGCCTTTCAAGTACCCGGTGAAATCACGTAGGGTAGCAAGGGTCGGGCGCTCAAGCTGGTCAATGGCTGCAAGCAGGACAAATAGCCTGCGAACGTCCCCCTTGGGGTACTGCACGACTCCAAACTTATTTTTCTCGAACGGCATCGAACTGACTTTCTGATGGTCTGTTCATCAGACTATAGCAGGCCCCGCCAATTCGCTCAATTGATAGGGCCTGGCGGAGGTCTACTCAAGGGCTTTGATCTGATCCGGGTATTGCTCCATGGACTGATCATTGAGGAGGGCGCCAGCTTGGCGCTTTCCGACTTTTAGCATCGTACACACACCTTCGATCGGGTCTTCAACATCCTGGATCTTGATGTTGCGATCATCGAGCAGCTTGGGCATGTCGCTGGCAGGGCACCATTCCCCCCATTGCTGGAAGCAGAATGGTGTGCCACTGGCTTGCGCTTGATCTCTAAGGACTCCGATCCAAGCTGGGTGTGTTGGCCGCGCATGCGGGCCGGTCTCGCCTTTGCAAAGAATCCATCCCAGCTTTTGTCCCTGAGATCCTTCTGGGATGTGGTCGATGCGTCCGAGTAATGGCTCCGCACAGACCCAGGGCAGGGCATTGGGTAGTTCGAAGAGGGCTGGGATTCGAGTGTCAGCATATTCCTGGTTTTCGACAGAGACCCCGATCCAAAGATTGGGTAATGGCCACTGCCCCAAAATATTGACGGCTCCGGGCGATACCTGGCTTTCACCAATGTACTGGCTTGCAATATCCGCCAACAAATATGGTTGCCAGGCCTCACCCTGGAATTTTACATGGAAGTCTTTGCAGTCGAACTTTTGGCGATCTGGATGGTTTTCTAGCCACTCGAAAAACTCCTTCGCGCGCTCAGGGCGTTTTGTCAGGACCTGGAAAATATGGTGTGATGCCGCTGCCATAATACCTACTATAGTAGCAATGATGGTAAATGGAATAGCGGGGTGAAACAGGTCGGATAAGTTGTTCACAACGACCAGGCGCGGTCGCAGCCATTGGAGTGGCTCGGTGAATTTATCGGGATGCCAGCGCACTTCCTCAAATTCTCGGCCGTAGAATGCCTTGGCCGCAGGATTGGATTGCAAGCGCGGCCAGACCTTGAATTTTGCATAGCAGTTCTTGCAACCAGGACTCAGCTGTTCGCAGCCGGTGGTTGGATTCCAAGTGACGCCTTGTTGCACTGTTCCATCTGCCAGGATGGAACGATCGCGTTCGACTTTAGTATCAGTTCTCACGGTTTACCTTTTCTCTCGCGTGAGTTATCACGTCATACCCTGTTATTATGGTCTGTTTAACAGACCTGTCAAGGACGGCGCTAAGCGCCGAGAAAAGAGGCTTTATCCGATGAAGAGTTACGTGAGAATGCGCAGCTTACTAGACATGCTTGACGTTGAGCTCGTGTAGGCCTGTCAATAACAGCATGCCATCAATTAATAGCCGCATAGCCTCTTTCCGGGCATAACCCAGCTGGTTATTTAGCGCTTTTAACCACTGCCAAGCTTCTTTATAGTAAGTTTCAGATTTTTGAGCGCATCAAGGGAGACTTCGCCGAGTTCAATCGCGCGAAGCGCGGCGAAGCATGGGGATAAAAGGCGGGTTGTGATCGACCGTGAGAGGGCGGTTTTATTGATACCCATTCATTTTTCCTATTGCTAGTCGCTTTACGGGCGGTCACGTTGCTTGCGAGACTTGGCGTCCGGTGAGCAATACGTTGTTGCCACGAATAAAGCGAAGAACCACAGCAGAGGCAAAAAAACCGTGCAAAAAATAATGAAGGCAATCCACGGCGCAAAATGGAAAATCGCGTAGAAAACTGTGATTGGAAGCAATATAACAAACGGCGCTGGCCAGCTATCCGTTTTGTCACAATAAAACGAATAGCTATCCGCTATAAAAAGGGTGTAGCTTTTCCACTTATCGAGGATGTCATCTATTTTCATGGTGGGACCCTGTCTAAAATATTGTCTTATTTTATCGCATGCTATGCGAGCATGCGGCTCAAACGCACTTTCAGTGTGTTCGCTGCCACTGTTGGCGACTGATTTTCAGCAATCGGCTCGCAATGACTTAGCTGATAGCACCCGCTGACGCCATCAACTAAAACCACCGCCGAGTGGCCAGAAAGAATATAAGCCTCAGAACGAGTGCGGGTCTCGTAAGGCTCATCCACGCCATCGCGTTTGAACATGATGCGATCACCAATTTTGCAGGCAGTATTAAATTGGTCACACTGCTTTTTCAGATTATTGATGTTCTGGTTTTTCATTTCATTCTCCGAATTTCCCGTGGTTCGCTTACGCGACCAGCAATTTCTTAGATCCAGTGATTACGCCGCCAGTTGGTACTGGCGTCCGAGCAATTCGCGGCGGTGCTGGGCTTCAACAGACAAGCGGGCAGCGGGCTGGGCGAGCAGTCTTCCTAGGCCTATCGGTTCGCCGGTATCTTCGCAGTACCCGTAGTTCTCGCGTTTAATTCGGGCCAATGCATCCTGCAGCTGTTTAATCAGTTTGACATCGCGGCCACGCGCCAGAAGCGCTGCCTGGTGCACTTCCTCTTGCGAGGCGCGATCGATCGGATCGGCCTCATGTTCGTGTTCGGTATTATCGAGAACGTTCTGGCGGTGCCGGGCTTCTGCCTCTGCCAACTGCGTTTTGATAAGAAAAGAGAAGAACGCTAACTGATTTGCGCTCATGTACTCGGACTCGGGCGCCGCGCGGAGTTCTTGTTCGCTCATGGTCATTGTGTACCTTCCTAGATGGTTGTAATTTTTGCGGAAAAATTAGATGCAGGGTTATGCCAGTAACCGGATCTGCATAATAATCCATTATAGAGCTAATGGATAATAATGCAAATTAAGCGGTTTAAATAAACCGTCAAACCTGGTTTATTGACCTATTTGCAACAGTGTGTAAAAATGGCGTTATATGGCAACAATCCGCCATTTAAAAACATTAATATTTTCAATTGGTTACTCTAACTAGAGAGGTGGTAGATATGAGTCTTCCTCACAAAGAACAGCTTGGTCAGTTGTATGCATTGAAAGCAGGCTTCGCTAACAGCATGAGGCTAATTGATTTGATTCTGCTTCTGTCTACGCAATCCAATGAAGCCGCAGCGGATGGGTGGCAAAAAGTGGTGCTCGAAAATGGCGACCCACTTCACAAACAAATCATTGCCACCGGGCTTTTTGAAGCCGATGTGATTCTGATTTTGACAGTAGCCATTTTGAGCGGGAATTCTGTCGGCTCCGGGTTTGACTTCGCGATTGAATATCTAAAAGCGACCAAACCACTGCCTCTGTAATCTCAGGTCTGCATACCACCCTGGCAGGTGATGGTAGTGAAACAATCCAGAAAGGAAGAAAATGACTTGGTTCCACAATATGCTGCTTTATAAGCTGCCCCTTGACACTCAGATGACGACAGAAAAGATCCAGGATGCCTTGGGTAAGTCCCCATTCGTTAATTGCACGGGCCTTGACTGGTTCTCTGAGGGCTGGACTCCACCGACAAAATTCTCTGACCTGGTATATAGCGCACGCAACCGTCAGCTGGTTGTTTTGCGCCGCGAAGATAAAGTCCTTCCGAATGTGGTCATTAATGAATTTGTCGATGCCAAAGCCGATGCGGTTGAAGAAGCGGAGCATCGGAAGGTTGGTCGTAAAGAGCGGCAGGCACTCAAAGAACAGGTTACTGATGATCTGCTCCCGCGCGCTTTCACTCGGCCAAGTGCCCTGTCGGCTTTTATGGACTTTCAGCGAGGCTGGCTGGTTGTTGATTCAAGCACTGCCAGCAAGGCAGAAGGCCTGATCTCAAAATTGCGAGAAGCGCTGCCGCCCTTCCCTGCCCCGCTGCCACGTACCAAACTTGCCCCTCACAGCGCAATGACCGACTGGCTGGTCTCTGGTGCAGCTCCAGAGGGGTTTGAACTGGATGCTGAGTGCACCCTGAAGGATTCTGGAGAAAACGGTGCTACCGTTCGATTCTCCCGGATGGATTTGACCGCAGATGAGGTCAAGCAGCACATGGTAACTGGCAAACAAGTTGTCTCGATGGGCATGATCTGGAAAGAACGAATCCGCTTTATCCTGACCGATACGCTTCAAGTGCGGCGGCTCCAGTTCCTGGACGTTCTGCAAGACGAAGTCAGCCAGGCGGGCGATGATAGTGAAAGCCTGTTTGAAGCAACGTTTATCCTCATGAGTGAAGAGCTGATCGAACTGGCTGAGGCGATTATCAACGTACTTGGTGGTTTAGAGCCTGGCCAACAAGGGGGCAATGAAGGGGGTGAAAGCGCCTCCGTTTAAACCGACCATAACGTCTAATGGAAGCTGATAATGTCAGCTTCCGTGAGCCGTTCTGACCTACTGGAGAGCTATTTATGGGTAAACATGATGATGTCCGGAAGCGGATACGCGGCGCTTGCTTTGAGTTAAAGCGTGAAGGTGTCAAGCTTACTACCCTGTCGGTCCGTGAGCGACTGGGTGGCGGGGGCGGCACTGGCGTAATCCAGGAGGTCATCAAAGAAGTCGAGGCTGATGTGGACCGCTGGTTTGCTCAGTTAAGCGGCCATATTGATTGGGTGGGAACCACCCGCGACCTCTTCCACCAATTTATTCAGGAATCGGTTTCTCGGGCCGGGATTATTTTCCAGGAAGAAAAGACGACGCTCAAGACGGAGCGGGATGCTGCCGTCCAGTCACTGGAAGGCGTCCGCTCTGATCTGAACTCTGTTCAAGAGTCTTTTTTTAAGCTGCAGGAGCAGCATGAGGCCCTTGTCCTAGCTCATAATGAGCAGCAGATTGCCAAGGCCCGGCTTGAGGAGCAACTCTCGGAAATGAAATCTCGGTTGCAAGAGCAATTTATTCAGTTGGCCTCGGTGCGTGAAGATCTACTGCGTAGGGACCAACAGCTGGCCCATGTCACAAACTTGCGGGCAGAGGTCGAAGGCCGAGCCAATCAGCTACAGGAGGACCGGCGCGCGATGGAAGCTGCACTTGGTCAAAGCGAACGATCGCGGATTGCTCTTGAAATCGAGGTTAGTCAGTTAAAAGATGCAATCAAACAGAAAAACTGAAGTAACGCTGGACTGGCAATTGCCAGCCCGATTTTTAGGCGAAAATTTCCTTCAATCGCTTGAACCGTTTGGGCGATTTAAGGGAACATCTGAGCTTTGCATGATCAAGGCAGCAACTGACCTTGATGCCGTACGTGCGTGGCTTGCTGATCGGGCTGCTTCAGTGTTCACGTTTGATAACTACAGAAAGGAAGCCGAGCGGCTTCTGCTCTGGTGTGCTTGGCGTGGTACTCCGCTTTCCGGCCTGACCCGTGAAGATTTTATCGCCTATGAAATATTCCTGAGCGATCCCCAGCCTGCTGAAAAATGGATCGGTCCCGCGCATCCAAGGAGTCATCCGGAGTGGAAGCCGTTCGTCAAAAAACTTGCTCCAAGTAGCTGTAAGCAAGGCTTCGACGTGCTCCGCTCCTTGTTCGGCTATCTTCACTCGATGGGTTACCTAGTGGTCAATCCGCTTGGGGCTCAAAAAATGGCTCGGCAAAAGTTACCGGGCAGAGGGTCCGCAATTGTAGAGAGATACCTGGACGAGAGAACATGGGCGTTCCTGGTGGGATTCATTGATTGCATGCCGAAAGACAGCCTGCGTGAAAAACAGCACTATGAGCGAGTGCGTTGGTTGTTTACCCTGCTTTACCTCAGCAGCGCTCGGTTGAGCGAAGTGGCCCGGGCAAAGATGTCCGACTTCTACATGCGGGATGGTCTGTGGTGGTGGCGGATCTACGGCAAAGGGAACAAGATCGACAGTCTGCCGGTCAGCCCTGAGTTGCACGCGGCATTCTTGCGTTATCGACAATTCCTTGGGTTACCCGCTTCCCCTGTCTTGGATGATTCAACAGGGTTAGTCATGAGTGTCACCGGGCGCGGTACAGTGACAAGAAAGGCGATACATCTCATTGTGAAGACGATCTGCAGGGACGCAGGCATCGAGCTAGGGAAGACCGATGAAGCGCGCGCAGACAAGCTTTACAGCGCCACTACGCACTGGTTGCGCCATACCTCTGCTACTCATCGCGTGAACAGCGGCGAAGACCTCCGGATTGTCAGCAAAAAACTACTCCGGCATTCGTCCATTGAAACGACCATGATCTACCAGCATTCTGATGAAAATGCGGCACATGCGGAATTGAGTAAGTTCAAGATGGGCGATGGAGACAAATAACAGAGGGGGCTTCCTTGTTTTTTCGGAAGTTGAAAGCTGGCCAATCGGTAAAAGACTTGGTTGAAAGGCTTAGAGCGTAGGGGCTTGACATGTGGCCATAGGGTCACGATACTTTAGGTGTGAGTAGTATCAGTACCAGCGGGGCAAAAAAAAGGGCAAGCACAAGTTTATCTTGGCTTGCCCTTTTTTTGCCTAATCAGTCTTGTTTAGATGCCGCAATGACTCAAAAACCGCTTTTGTTTCCCGAAGAAAGTACGGATATAGCGGTCAATTTTTGGCTTCGCAGTGCTCAGCCCCTCGTTGCACCAGGCATCAAGTCGAAAAGGCTGGTCTGGGTCTTCGCAATCAGGGTGGAGGGCTTCAAGGAACTTCTCTCCTTTTGGCGTAATTGAGCATGGTCCTGCGTCGTATTCAGAACCCCATCGATCTGCCGCAATAAGCCCATTTTCAATCAGACGACTAATAATGACATATCTGTGCCCAGGAAAACACAAGCCAATAATTTTATTGTCGTACCGGCCTGTTTCATTGGGCCAGCAGTCAATAGCATCAAGAATATTTGATATATCAGTGCTAGATTTTCTGCGGAAAAAATAAAGTAATTGTAATGTGCTTTTGTCGAATGGAATGTCCGGCCATTTAGTTTTTGTGGCCGTTTTACGAAAAGTTTCGCCAATTATGGCAAGACTGTTCACATTGTAATTGTAATCAAAATAATTTTTGACTAATGCATAGTCAAGAAGCTTGCCGTATGGCCCAGTGTTCATCGACAGAACTTCATGATTTGAAAGGTCTGCCTGCCCAGAATATAAAGATATCCCATCTGTTCGATTGATTAACAGCACTGTCCGATCTTCATTGGCATACGGTTCCCCCATTACATTTGAGAGAAAGACGTATGGATTTACTGGTGTCTCGTAGTACTCACCGTATGCTGAGTCTTGCGGCTTGAAAACTAAGTAAACGACATCATCTGCTTCTTTCAGGAATTTTATGGCTTGTTCACGTTTAAGTGATTCTTCAATGTGCTCGAATGAGCCATCATCTGAGATGATCGCCATGCGCCAGCCATCATTTCCAATCTCATTTTTTGTGCCAAGCTTTGAAGAGATTGGTTTAACTACTGGGTAGTCACTCCATGAGTTTCCTCGTGGGTAGCTAAAGAACCGGCTTGAGGATGATACTTCAATGACAGCTATCGATTGGCCCGGCCAGTAATTTTGCAAATGACTATTGAAGAGTTTTGGACAGTTGCCGGTGAAATTCCTACCTGCCATTTTAATGGCACCAGGGAATGTGAGAGAAATAATTTGATTTACGGTTAAAACAACAATCATATCCGTGCTCCTAAATAGGAAGGTGGTCAAAGCACGGCTTAGCCGTGGACTATGGGCAGTTTATAATAGGTTTATTGCCAACGTCCAGATATTCAACGCATGGACATGACTATTCGTGCTTGGCCTTCGCCATGTGCGCTCTGACAATCCTAAAGTCGCGGATAAACTGCACAATATTGCGGGGATAGACGCCATGAGAGCGTTCCCCTTCCGGATCAACTGCATGACGATAGGTTGTTGTTGCCGCATCTGAAATTTCAACTTCTGATGACATGCCAAAAACAAGCACCTCCATCTGGTCACGACCACCCAGGGTTACCAATGCTGCAAACGGGTCTGTTTCTGTTTCACCACTTTCCAGGTGATCAGCCAGGTTCCGCAGCCATGTGCCAATGCGTTTACGGCTCTTCTGCTGGGCAATGACTTGTCGACTATCTTTGTTTAGCCGGGTAATGTTGTCTTTAGCGGTCATGATCATTCCATGGGAAACTTACTCAGCGCATTCCTGCCGAAAGGCTTCGGCATTGAGCCTGCCTTCGTTTCATCGGTACTTGCAAGCACATTTTGTGCAAGCCAGTTGCTTTGTTTCAATAGTGCGACGCCACCACCATTGCGACTCAGATGCTGAGCTCGTTTTCCGGGACTGAAAGGCCAGGTTTGGCTATTTGCTGTTCGATCCTGCTTTGTTCTTCAAACGTAAGCTGTTCTGTGCGTTCCACAATGTGCTGAGGTATCACCGTGGCGCATGTCGCAGCCAGCCACTGCATGAACGCCTTTTCACTTGCCAGTTCATCATTGTTGAACTGTGTGATCGGGCGATCATCCCACTCGGCACCATTTTCACGCCAGTGGGTCTCCATTTGAAAATCAGCACCGAATTCCTGCAATTGCTGGAACTGGCTGCTATCCAGAGCGCAAGCCAGCACCACACGTTCCCCATCCTGTTGTAACGGCTCCAGTCCATCAGCGGCGATGCTTTTGGCCACGGCAATACTGTCTTGTAAGCCTGTGAGCGTACCGAAATATAGCCCTGTAGGCTCCCAGCCTGGAGGGTGCTTTAACCATTCCTTGAATTTCAGGTGGGTGACCTCGGTTTGCGGCCTCTCGTTGTATTCGCTGTGGGATTTGACCTTGAAGTCAGCCATGATGATCCCTCCCTTGCCCTTAAGGAGCTCGTCCGGTGGTGAGCTGGTTTTCCAGGTCAGCTTGTTGCCATTGGTGTCGGTCATGTTGATACGCCAGCTTCTCCCATACATTGTATCGAATGCAATAGCAGCTTCTACTGTGAGCGCCATGGTGGACTTCTTGCTCACGATGCCTACATGAGTGAGTGGGGATAACGCTTCAGCTGCGCGCTGACGTTCTGCGGACAGGTAGCGGTGATAGGTTGGAACGGCAGCGGCGGCGAAAGCAAGATGCTTTCTGTCCATCAGAATGTCGTCGCTGGCCAGTAACAACTTCACGTTTTTATCGAAACTGTCTGAAGCATCCTTGGCAGCGTACCACTGGCGAATAGACTCTGCTTTCTCATGCCGAGCAGGTAGTCCATCCCGGTACTCTTCCTTCTTGGGCTTTGGTTGGTCCATCAGAAATTGGCAGATATTGAGCGCGTTATCGTAAGTGGCCTGAATGCCAAGATCGCGCGCCTTACTCGCGGAGACAAAACCGCCTCGTTCCGCGAAGAAGACCACATCCGACAGGTACTGCGTAGTGCCCACCGAAGTGGGTGAGCACTTGCCGCCATAGGCTTCCGGATCATCGCCGTACTTGACGTGGAAAACGTCGTACATCTTGGCAAGGAAAAGTGCTGCAGAAGGGTCGATGCCGGTGAAATCTTCAAGGCAGGTACTGCCGATTTCCTTGTACTCACCCGCTTCGTTTTTCAAGATGTAGCCAAGCTTGCGTTGCCGCTTGGTGTTGCAGTGCTCACAGGTGATCGGGTGGCTACGGGCATCTTCCGCTGCGGCAAGGTCATGAGCATCATTGTTGATGATGAATGCGAGATTGCCACCGGCCACTGCTTCCAGCTGGGCGATCACTTGCCAATTCCCAAGTTTAATTATCGGGTATTCAAAATGGACAGATCAAACACAAGAAGAATACGAACGGCAATTTAATAAATATCACACCGAAGAAGCACGAATATTTGGGCACTTGGAAATGCTGATCGACAACGGGTACGTTGAAGGCATTACGATCTTACGTAGTGCCGCAGGCGGTGATTTTAGCTATGGCATACACACTCCACGACTCACGATGGCGGGGCATGACCTATTGGACACGATGCGCTCGGCAAGCTTGTGGGAGACCATCAAATCAACCGCGCAATCGAAAGGGGTAGAACTGACCTTTGATGCCATCAAGACAATCGGCGTCTTTGCCCTTGGGAAGATCATCGGCACAAGCTAAAGGCAAACTACACCGCTAAAAAATAAATATAATCATGCACTTGATGCAATAACGGCTGTTTTTAACGCGAATCCCTGCCAACCCTCAACCTTGGGTAGAAAGGTCCGTGTCTAACGGTTCGCGATCGCCCCAGACCGGAGCGACCATGACCTTGCTCGCGCGCTGCCAGTAGTACGCGGCAAGGAGCCCGAAAACAAACCCGGCAATGCCGAGGACGACAGCAATAGTGCGCATGTGCAACATGCTCCTCTCCTGGTTTAGGTAGGTCCGCAATCACTTGTCGTAGTCGCGGCGCAGTGATGCCACTGCAGCCTTGTTCATCGAATATCGTATCGCTGACGGGCTGTCTACCAGAAAATCACTGCCGTGGACTATACAACATGACATTAAACCTCCACTCCATTATCTGGAATTTGAGCATCCCCAAGCTTTTTGCTGTCGTGACGAATCTGCTGCATGATCGCGGGTTTGGGTTTCTTTCCGAGCTCAGCAATAGCTTTTGCGTACCCATCGAGCAGGACCCACCGGGCGACGGATAGGGCACCGCCACAGGTCAATTCATGAAAGAGCTCGTAAAAGTTCACATCGTGAACGTGTCCGCCCTGGTCGGGCTCGTTGTGACAGTATTCGTGCAGCATGATGGCCACGATGCCGAGAATTGACCCTCTGCTATCAAAAAGACGATTGATCAGCTCAATATCGATGGCGATGATTGTCTCCCCATCGGTCCAGGCATCAGCGACATCGGATCGGCCAATAACAACTTGGCGGACCGTTGCCGTGCATTCATCAAAATTGCGCTCGCCGCTCTTGAGACCTTCGATATACCGAATGCTTTGAGCGAGGTGTTTGCTGGCATTCTGTAATCCGAGATGAAAAGCTTTTTGATGCGGGGTGAGTTGGTCGGGGGGGATCAGTTCGTAGGTATCATTCACATGAGCTGAAACTTCTTTCAGACTCACGACATTGATGTGATCAAAAACCCCGTGTTCCGGATATTGTTGTTCTAAGGCCCGCCATTCCCGCCACTCGCGCGCATCCCTTAACGCTTCAATCGTTGTCGCCACATCCTCAGGAATGTTGACTTGGGCTTGGAATACCGCCAGCAGTTCTTCAGGGGTTTCAACTTTGAAACGGTGTAAAGTTTTCAAGCGGATAACGAAGGCAATTTTTTGCTCCATCACCCGCTCGCCGATCGTCCAGTCTTTGTGATCGGGAACGACGCACAGCCGCTCGGCTTTCAACAATTCAGAGAGGCTACGTTTCTTACCTGAAACATCTTCTATCAGCCCAAGATTGCGGATTTCAGACAGTGCAATTTCACCCCGGACAAATCGCATTGCAATGGCATCGCGCTCGTAGTCGCTCAGTGATTTTTTCTTCACCAGGTTGCCGCACATCACGTCAAGCTCTCGGCGAATGCGGGCCCACACTTTACAAGAGGACAGCAAGATGTCGTTGCGCGCGAAATTCACCTGCAGAGGCATCTTTGTCACGATGACCCCGGATACCCCAAACTGATGCGACGGATACACTCGAACCAGCGCGCCCAGATTGTAAACCGCCAAGCCGCCAGCGGACTTCAGCGAAAAATAGGCATCATCGGTTTCAAGGCTCCACTTCTGTTCGGCGGGGAGCTTGTTAATCTGGTGTCCGTTCACCGTGACTGCGATCTGCATCCACTGCGCCAGCTGGGTCAGGTCGTACACGACACGAATGACCTCGCCACGATCCATCCGTTCATACCAGGCGCCCTCGATGGCGCACCCTTCTGCCAGCGGCAGGTCAGACTGCAATTCATAGGATAGGCCGCGGGCTTTGATATCCACGGCCATCAAGAACGCGCCGGATCGCCACGTTGTCGTCGAAAAGGCAAACAGTTGACCACGCCCCATCCGGAAGCGGCCATAAGTCGCGTCGCCTTCCTTATGGGGCGTGCCGAAGGTCTCAAAGAATTCCTCAATCTCTGCCCGGTTGCGGAACCCCCGGCCGTTATCGCTGATTCTGTACCCTGTTTCATTAATCGTAATGTCACAGGCACTGGCTTTAGCATCGACGGCGTTCATCACCGCCTCAAGCAGTGCTTTTTCCGGCGTTCCGGCCTGAGCCTGGATCACTGACCATAGCAGTGCCGGATGCATGCGGAAGTTACGATCTTCGCTGATCCCAAGTGCGGGGATATTCGCTTTGTCGTTCATTCAGAAACCTTTCTGGATCTTTGTTTTTACCTGAAAGTGGTGAGTCTGCCAGGACCACCAAACCCCTAGCCCCGCGTCGCGGGGTGCTGTCGAATGACGTGCACTGGCTTGGCCAGCGCGCGCCATTCGGCCAGCTCGTGTTAAACCCATAACAACCATGGACCAAATGGACCTTCGTTTTGCGCTGTACCCTTGATGATACGAAACAGCACCCAGGCAGTGATCGCAGCAACCATCAACACTTGGTAAAACGCGTCAACGGCTAGCCAGGCGCCAATGGCAGCAAGAAACTTTGCGTCGCCCTGTGCCATCATTTCATCGCCACTGACAATGCGTGAGGCCTCTCCGAACGCGCGCAGTAGCAGATACCCGACAACCGCCCCCAATAAAGACTTTTTCACACCGGAAAAGACACCGAGGTATAGGTTGAGGAGTAGGCCTGACCAGAGTAGCGGTAGTGTCAGCAAGCCAGGTAGCTGAATGGTTTGAAGGTCTAGGTATGCGAGGCAAAGGAGAGCGGTGCTGAATGCGAGGGATGGGTACATAGTTGACGGAGTCTGCCAGACTAGCACGATTAATACAGCGGCCATGGTGAGCGGAATAAGCCAGCTAGGTAGCGGATTTTTTTGTTCTGGCCCGGGAACTTGCTGTGCCGCATTCTGACCAATGAAACCTATGAGGTCTGCGTACCAGGCACGCTCCATTGCGACAGGTAAGCACCGGACAATCATGTGAACACCGACCCCTATTGCTAGGACAAATACTCCAGCGATGGCGACATGATTTGCCGTTGACATCTGCTAGGCCACTTGCTGTAGGTGCGGCAGTGCTTGACGCGGGGGTGGTGGTGTTTTGCTTACCCCGGCTGCGAGGGTTGGACGATCTTGATTCATCTTGGGCGTCAAGTCACAATCGCAAAGTTTCCATGCGTACTCTGACAGTGCGCTGTAGTTCGTTTGAGGCGGTAGATCTCGCGCCAGCTCAGCCATGGCTAGCTTGATCATGGTGTGCCACTCTTTTTTGTCGGTAATTGAGTTGGTTATTTGCGCGCTGATCAGCGCATCAAGTCTGCGATCAATTTTCAGCTGATACTGATGTAGATCGGGGCCGGACAAACCGAGCTCTTGCGCGGTGACATAAGAAATCGAGGTGTTCATAGTTTTCAACCAATGCCTAGAAGAAATGCCATTGAAGCGTGAGCAACCGATGTGGCCCGACTTCAAACCAACTAATTAATAAGTATTAACTGAACCTTTACAAATACGGTATATCTATATACAAATATATTTCTATAATAGAAGGTTCGGCAACAAAGCTATCGTACTGTCCTTTTGTACAGTTGACTTTTGATTTATGCGAGTCCATTAATACTTTCACGATTAAAACTCATAAATCATATGACCGAAGACAAATTTTTTACAACACTTAAAGTTCGGAAGCCTGTTGCTCGTAAGTTCAAGCTTGCGTGCACGTTAAAAGGCGAATCAATTCAAGATATTACAGAGAAAATTATCTCAGATTGGGCTCTAGCAACGTTGGCGCAGCATGGTGTCACGCTTGATGTAGAAGTTGATTTTCCCATCATCGAACAACTTCATTCTTAATCATCTGTTTATTTGGATACCCAGGAGTCATAACCAAACTCCGGGTATCCGTTGCTCTTGAGCATCACTTACGCAAATTATTAGGCAGGAGGCAACGCACCATAGGGCGGGAAACTATCGTCATCGTACGACCCCGCATCAGGCGGTGTACTGTCTGGCGTATTTTCTTTGTCGGCAGGCGCGTTGCCAAGAGCATTGGCGTCAGATTTTCGGTCCAGGTTTTTCCATCTCAGCGCCACATGGCTGTCTTTATATTGGTTCTCCCCTTTCCCTTCATCAAACCACACATTATTACGTATGGTTCCTTTGATCTGAACGTGGCTGCCTTTCTTTATGTACTTGATAAAGTTTTCAGCGGGTGTTCCCCACATTTCCCACCGGAGCCAAGTTGGGACTTCCTTGGCTTCACCTGTGGTGCGATCTTTATATCGTGATGTTGAGCATAGATCGAACACAACGACAAAACCCCTGCTGGTTGTTTTACCTTTAGGGTCCGATCCTAAAAAACCTATCTGTGATATTTCTAAGTCATCCATTGCTCTTTTACCCTTCCCGGACTGAGTTTCAGGTATGCCAGTACCTGGTCGACCTTGAGCACCTGTTGCGATGTGGGCCCACGTTAAAAAAACTTAAATGTGCAATATCTGTGCAATTTGTGCAAAAACAAACAAAATCTACCGTAGCTTGTGCGGCACGTAAACACAAAAAACACTTTAATCGCTTAACAATGCTTAGAGTATATCTAAAACATTGCAAAATAAAATATTTTTTTGTGCGTTTAACCGATTGGTGTATGGTTCCGTTGCGATTGCGCATGGTTGCGATGGGGCATGGCGATTGATAAGATGACATCACCTTTCTGGATTGAAGTAGTTCGTCGTACGGGTATGCCAGTACCCAGACAATCACAATCCATTTTTACAGGGGGTAGCTTCGGCTGCCCCCTGATTTTTAGTGGTGCCAACCTCCTCTAGCGATCTGGGTCTAGGGTCTGAAAACCATTCCAGCCCACGTCAAGAAATGCCCCGCATCCTTCGCAATGTAAAAACCTTTGATGGATGGGGACAACGAGCATCCCATCCTCACCATCACGCAGTTCCTTGCGCTCGAAAAGGCGTTTTTCCTTTTTGAGCCGCCGGTATAAGTTTGGTGAATACGCAGGGGGGGGGTCTGGTGCAAAATCAGCGACGGTAAACGGCATGAGATGTCCTTAACCTACGGCACTGAGGCCTGGGTGCATGTCAAAACCCGGAAATTGCATGAATAGCTCTGTTGAGGTCCGGAGGTACTGGATGATCCACTCAACTTGTCCGCATCGCTAGTGAGGTTGGACGTGATTTCCGGATACCAACGTAGCAACTATGCAGCCCGCCGTTCCTGCTCGAACCATGCGGCATAATGCTGAGCCGGGGTTCGGTAGCCTATAGACGAATGGCTGCGCTTCCGA
>Ga0302155_10000366_pt1 | contig 37350 bp, 34 predicted proteins | sample I_Bog_N3_1_FD_193508 | JGI IMG/M metagenome (GOLD analysis project Ga0302155, IMG submission 193508) | Peat permafrost microbial communities from Stordalen Mire near Abisko, Sweden - I_Bog_N3_1 | ecosystem: Environmental > Terrestrial > Soil > Wetlands > Peat | place: Sweden: Abisko, Stordalen...
ATCCTCAAATATCATTTCGCCACGGTCAATTTTGAAAGCGCGGTCAAGAAATGCCGGTTCTACTGTTCCATGACCTTCACTCATTAAAAGATCTGACAAAACCAAAACTGGGCATTGATATTTGTCGGCCAAGTTAAACGACTCTTCCATCGTGGTGTAGCAATCCGCGATAGAGAGAGGAGCGATAATAATGCGCGGGAAATCGCCTTGAGAGGCGCCGATCGCCTGATTCAAATCACCCTGCTCTTGCTTGGTCGGAAGACCGGTTGAAGGTCCGCCGCGCATAACGTTAATCATTACAACAGGAATTTCCATAATACCGGCCATACCGATCGCTTCAGTCATCAAAGCAAATCCGCCGCCGGAAGTCGCGCACATCGCGCGAACGCCCATTTGGCCCGCGCCGATAGTCATGTTAGCTACGCCGATTTCATCCTCTACCTGACGGACACAAATACCTAGGTCCCGACCATGAGAAGCCATCCAGTGAAGAATCCCCGTCGCCGGGCTCATCGGATAAGCGCAATACACGGTGCAACCCGCATTCGCCGCGCCCATCGCCAAAATGTTATTGCCGTGAACCATTGCCAATTTGGGCCCGCCCTTTTTCAAAACGGTAGCATGGGGTTTGTACTGCTTGTCAGCGAAATCAAACCCGGCTTTCGCCGCGGTAATGTTCGCTTCAACGACTTGAGGTTTCTTTTTGAAGGTGTGTTCGAAAACGGAGGAAAGCGCCGAGAAATCCAAACCTATCAAACGGGTCAACGCGCCCAAAGCGACCGTATTTTGCATAATCGGAAGAGCGTCTTTACCGGCCAATTCAAAAACCGGAAGAGGACAAAGTTGAACACCTTCGGGAGCTTTGCCCGGCTTTACCTTATCGCCGTTGTAAACACAAATACCGCCGGCTTTTAATTCAGGCAAGTGGCGGTCCATAGAATCTTGATTCAAAGCAATCATGGCGCTTACCTGATCGCCGATGTTGGTAACTTTAGCGTCTGAAATTCGAAGACGGATCCAAGAATGGCCGCCGCGAATAAGGGATTGATAACTGGTGTAATTATAAACATTCAAACCGGAACGGGCGCAAGATTGGGATAGATTGTCTCCGGTAGAAGCTCCGCCGTCGCCGGCCGCGCCGCCAATACCTACAATAATTTCGTTAGCCATTTAAAACACGCCTCCATCGATATTTTGCCGCATTAAATTTGGGTTTTATGTAAATCCAAGAAAAGCATAATACTAGTGGAGACGCTGAATTCGCAACCTTTTTGAGGGTTTTTAGAAGAGATATTCGTTTTTCAAACACATCACAAACTAGACAGAAAGAGCACTACTGATGGTGTTTATAAGTGCACGAGCACCCCATCTTTAAGGCAAGTTAAACCTGTCTGTGGCGAAAACAGTGAACAACATGATCGTTCACCATACCAACGGCCTGCATATGCGCATACAAGACAGTGGGTCCCAAAAATTTAAACCCTCTTTTTTTCAAATCTTTGGCCCACGTTTCAGCCTCAGGAATAACTACCGGATAATCTTTAATGGTTTTTAGCCTGTGCTGAAGCGGCTTGTCCTTTACCCATTGCCACATGTACTTGGAAAAGGTGCCGAATTCTTTCTGGATTTCCATAAAAAGCCTGGCATTTTGAATTGTGGCAGCGATTTTAGCCCTATTGCGTACAATCCCCGCGTCCCGAACCAGGCGAGACCTATCTCGGGAAGTGAACCGAGCTACTTTGCGGTAGTCAAAATTCTTAAAAGCCTTTTTAAAGTTTTTTCGTTTATGCAGAATGATTCTCCAGGAAAGTCCCGCCTGAAACGCCTCGAGCACCAAAAACTCAAAAATTTTCTGATCATTATGAACCGGTTTCCCCCACTCTTCGTCATGGTAGGCCAACATCAAGAAGTCGTCCTGGCCGGGCCAAGAACAACGCTTGGGTACTTTTTTAATTTTTCGGGGAGACTTTGTAAACTTCATAATACCCTTCTCAAACTTCTTACTTACCAAACCACATTCACCGAAGCATCGCCATCCATTGCCACCCGTCCTTCAATTCCATAATCGGTGACAAATGCTTCCTGCATCTTTAACGACGTTACAGTCGTTTTTAAAACAATGTGCTTTCCGATGGGTCTGTTCAGCATTTGATTGAGTTGAAGTTTCAACGCGTCAAGTTTTTTACCTACGGGAATAACCGCGTCTTTACGCAACTGATCTCTCATTCCGTCGCCGTCTAGAAAATCCACCATTTGCACTAAAAAGTCGCTCGATTTAATGTCAAAATCCATGTCAGGAAAATCAATCACTTGAGTTTTTTCGTGATAGGTAGGCGTACCTAGCAAATAAACTGTTAAATGCGCTGGCTTATCTGAAAGATTTAAAATAGGCGAATAGTCCACCCCGGCTTCCACTACAATTTTTCCTCCTGATCCGTAAATACGAACATTGGTCAGTTCGATATCATGGTCTTCGCTGCCGGGTAATGCCTTATTAATAATTCCCGTCTTAGGATCGGTCAGTAACTTATTTACCTCATCAAACTTAATTTTCAAATTAGTGACAATATGAAATCCTTCGGTTCCAGGTTTTAAATCTTTTAAGGGAGGCAGTTCAACCTTAACCAGATTGGGTTTGCCTCCAAAAATAACATTCGGCTGAGCGTAAAGCTCAAATTCCGTTTCCATGCGGGGATTAGTCGGATCGGGAATAATGCGATAAGACCCAACACCAAAACTGTCCGGCAAAACCTGAAGCCAAACATTCTTGGACATCTCAACCGGCTCTTGGATTTGATCCCAAATCTCCTTGATCTTCGCTTTAATGTCTGTGGTTTTTTTTAAACTTTCGTTGTATTGATCCGTGCCCTTGCGTAAAAGCTTTTCACTTTTCCGAGAGTCCTTCTCGGGGGGTTGAGTATTAGTCGGCGCCTGATTTTTTCCTTTTTCAATGGCCGCTTCTTCAAAATCAGGCGCTTATAAATGCCAGTCTTTATTCCATTGAATGGCGGAAGTGACTTTGGAATGCACTTCCTTTTCAACTTCTTGGTCCGCCGATTCATCGTCAGAATCTTGCGATGATTTCTTATTTTTATAATGAACATGCATGTGAGCGGTAAGCTTGTTATTCTCAAATTTCCAATCCAACGGTTCCCATTTGACTTCCGTTCCAAGTTTTTTAGTAAGGGATTGTTCTTCTTTTTTCAAATCCTCTTTTACAAAATCAGAGATGTATTCTTCCATTTCCTTAACGCTGGGAAGAGAAACCACCAGGGGAATACGCAGCCGGGCAGGCGGAGGCGGTGCCAGAGTGTGAACCGGCGAGGGACAGACCGGCACTAAGAGCGGCGACGTTGTCGCGCAACCGACGCAACCCAACGTCAGACCCATAAAAAGCATCCAATTCAATTTTCGAGATGATTTCATGGCCGTATCTTACTGAAAAACTTTGAGGCTTTAAGTCATAAAAAACCAAAATCTTTTTAAAATGTCAGGCAATTTCAGGAAAAGCTTTGGAATTATGGGCTGCTTCCTTGAGTTCCAGAACTGTATTCATCGGCAGTTCCATTGACACTCGTGGAACAGGCTTAAACGTTAAGACGAGTATTTTCGTCAGCCAGCTGTCTTCAATCTTCCCTATCATGTCGGTCCATGGAATGAAAAGCGGCGGGTGGCTTATCCTCATCCAAATAAAAACCTCCAAATAGAGACCTTCCTGATTAACCCCCATCGTTAAACAACTAGCGTAACGAGTCATTCCCATCATGGCAGACCGAGTGGGGAAAGTTTTACCCGTAAAAGGCCGTTTGAATTCATATCGGCTTGCCAGCTTGCTCCACCCACCCAGTAAAGAACTCAGCCAGCCCAAAAGAAGCCATGCTCCCGCCAGCACGGCCAAAAGAAGCGCCGTGTAGTAATAAGCCAACATTGGATTCATGAGGATTTCCTAAAGAAAAATAAACTGTCAGGAGAATGTAGCTCTATCATTTCAGCAGTGATACAACTAATCGCCAACGCCTTTAAAAGCCGCTGGGTTATTGGCCATTTCCTTCAAAAGTACCATGGTCTTTTCATGGATTTCCAAACTTACTTTAGGAGCTTTTTCAAAATGTAATATAAACGTGGGTCCCCATATCATTTCGCCTTTAACTGTTTGGATATCACTCCAGGGAATGAATAAATTAGGATGATGAATTTTGAAAAAATAGTTCATTGAAATATAAAAACCTGCTTGATTCGCTCCAAAATTCAAACAAGTGTGGTAATGGACCCAATTAAACTTGGCCGAACGCCATCTTAAAAGCGGTTCGTCATATTTTTTCTTAGTTACATAATACTGGGCCAAAGAAACCCAGCCGCTGAATAAGCCGAACAACCAACCACCTAATAACCAAAAGAGAATAAAAAAGAGAGAAAAGAAAAACGGGAAATCCAATAATACTCTGATGGAATAAGCCTGTCCGTCATGCGCCCAGGGATTGAAAAAATAAATTATAACGGCCAAAAGATTTACCAAAATAAAACCAATCGAAGTAACAATTCTAATGTGGGCTGCTGACCCGGATAGCATGGTGGGGAGTCCGGGATATTTTTCCAACTTCTCTGCGCCCCCTCCAAAAAAAATCCAACCCGTTATTATAAAATTCATGAGAAAAAACAGAGCCCACCAAATCACCACCGCTAAATTTCCCTGCGAGGGCACCAGATAATCCAATACCCCATTCACCTTGCCCAATAGAATCCCCGCGCCCATCACCATCCAGGGAAGATTGCTCCAAATGGCATATTGAATAAAAAGTAAGCGGTATTTTGATTTTAAAGCTTCGTTGTCTTTGAGGTGGGTGAGTAATGAACGCCAACCGAGATAACTATTAGTCAACCCCATCAAAAGAAAAAAGATCCAAACATATTTATAGCCAAAAGGGGTGTGTGAAAAAGGAAAAGTCAGGTTCAACGCTTGGTGGGGCATCCCTACCTCCTGTTTCGTAAAGATTCAGGAGTGAATATTCCGAATCTTACGAACGTGTCAATTTGGGTTCTTTAACTGCTTTGACTTCATCTAGTCTGGAAACCGGCGTATCGTAGGGCGCGTTTTTGAATACGTCCGGATTCGTTTCCATCTCTTTGCGGATCTTAATCATCGCCGCGACAAATTCGTCCAGGGTTTGCTTGGTTTCAGTTTCGGTCGGCTCCACCATCATAGCTTCTGGCACCACCAACGGGAAATAGATTGTGGGCGGATGATAGTTAAAATCTATCAGCCTTTTCGCGATATCCAGGGCAGAAATGCCGTACTGTTTTTTTAAGGGTTCGGCAGTTAAAACAAACTCGTGCTTGCAGATGCGGTCAAAAGCCACCGGATAGTGGCCTTTAAGTTGAGCCAAAACATAATTGGCATTAAGAGTGGCAATACGGCCCACCCTTTCCAATCCTTCTTTTCCGTTACGTTTGCAATAAGCCAAAGCCCGCAACAGCACGCCGAAGTTGCCGACATTGCCTTTCATCCGGCCAATCGAAGAAGGTGCTCCAGATTTTAAATAATACCGGTTGCCTTCTTTATACACCCGAGGTTCCGGCAAGTAAGGCTCCAAAACTTTGGTACACCCTACCGGCCCTGATCCCGGTCCTCCGCCCCCATGAGGAGTGGAGAAACTCTTATGCAAATTCAAATGCACCAAGTCAAAACCCATGTCTGCCGGTCGGCAGATCCCCATAATGGCGTTCATATTGGCACCGTCGTAATACAGAAGACCCCCCGCGTCATGAACCAACTTTGCGACTTCCAAAATATGCTCTTCAAATAACCCCAAAGTGCTGGGGTTAGTTAACATCAAAACCGCTGTGTCTTTTCCCAACTTCGCCTTGAGAGCGGCCACATCCATATTGCCCCGTGCGTCTGTGGGAATTGATACCGTCTTCCAGCCTGCCATCGTGGCGGAGGCGGGATTCGTACCGTGCGCGCTGTCGGGAACAATAACGTTTACTCGTTGATGCTCGCCCCGATCCGCGAAATAGCGCTTGGCCATGAGGAGCGCCGTTAGCTCCCCTTGAGCGCCCGCGGCTGGCTGCAGCGTCAGCGCGTAGCACCCCGTGATTTCTTGAAGCCAATGTTCCAGATCAAACATCACTTGTAGAGCGCCCTGCACTTCATCTTCCCGCTGGGCCGGGTGAATATTCGCCCAGTTATCCGCAAAGGCGATTTCCTCGTGAACCTTGGGGTTGTACTTCATCGTGCAAGAACCCAGAGGATAAAAGCCGTTATCGATGCAGAAGTTTTTCCGGGCTAAAGCGGTGTAATAACGCACGAGTTCGACTTCAGCGTGTTCCGCAATGTTCGGAATAGGCCGAACCTTCACCCAGCCAGGAAGCTGAGTCGGTTTTTGATGAATGAGACGTTTAGTATCCTTCGCCGTCGGGTCATTGTAAAACTCAGCACAGGCCGATATAAACGATTCCATATCTTCTAAAGTTGTCAGTTCGGTACAAGCCACCAAGACGCAGTCTTTAAATTCAGGATAGTCTTTGGACAAGTCATAAGGGGCTACCAAACCCCACTCCGCTAAAAAGTCTGCGAAACCGGGTGACGGCGGGCGAACCACAAACTCATTGGCATACCTGGCGCTTTCAATTTTAAAACCGGGAATCTTTTTAATTTCTTCGGCAATGGCATGGGCCGTAGCAACACCGTCTTTTGCCACCTGTTGGGCACCCCTGCCGCCTTTAAAGTAAAGCCAGGCCGAGGCAAAATTAGCCATGAGCGACTGGGTGGTGCAAACATTGCTGGCCGCTCTTTCACGGCGGATATGCTGCTCCCGGGCTTGGAAAGTCAGTACCAGTCCTTCCTTACCATTGCGGTCAGTGGTGGCGCCCACAATCCGTCCTGGCATTTGGCGGATATCATCCATCTTGACGGTCATAAAACCGGCATGAGGTCCGCCAAAGGAAAGAATATTGCCGAAAGACTGGGCCGATCCAGCGCAAATATCCGCGCCCAGGCTTCCTGGCGATGGCAATAACGCCAGATTCATCGCGTCTGTCACCGCCACGATTAAGTAGGAATTCTTTTCTTTGCAGATTTTCGAAATAGCGGCCAAATCCTCAATGGTTCCAAAGAAATTGGGATATTGAACGATCAGAACGGAATTGGGCCACAATTCGGTTTTAAGAAGTTCCAAATCCGTCTCGGTGCCGTTGAGGCCGATCTCCCGGACCTTATGGCCTTGAGGATTTAAATATGTTTGAGTTGTCTGGCGGTATTCAGGGTTTACCGCCATGGAAACATAGACGAAAGATTCGGCCTTCTTGACCCGAAGTCCCAAAAGGGCCGCTTCGGCCACCGCGGTAGCGCCGTCATAAAGCGAGGCGTTGGAAACTTGAAGCCCAGTGAGTTCGACCATATAAGTTTGAAAATCAAAAAGCACTTGCAGCGTACCCTGTGAAATCTCGGGTTGATAAGGCGTGTAAGAGGTTAAAAACTCGGGCCGGGTAACCACCGCCTTCACCGCCGCCGGCACTTCGTGGTAATAAATCCCCGCGCCCAAAAAACAGGGCCGATCGGAGACCGGCTGGTTATTCTTGCCGATCATGTTGAAAAAGCGTTTAAGTTCAGGCTCTGACAGTCCGCGGGGAAGATTAAGGCCATTCTTGAGGATGACAGCGGAGGGAACGTCTGAGAAAAGATCGTCAATGGCCTTTAGACCGATGGTCTTCAGCATCGCCTTTTCATCATCAGCGGTAATAGGAATATAGGCCAAGGAGGTTTCTTTCTCGAATTATTAGTGGGACAGCGTCGCGAGGTATTGTTCTTCGGTTAAATAGTCGTCCAACGCCTTGGGGTTGTCCAGTTGAACCACCGCGATCCAGCCGTTGCCCTCGGGATCTTGGTTGACCAAACCGGCCTGGTCTTTGAGTTTGGTATTCACTTCGACTACGGTTCCCGCCGGGCTGTAAGCGTCAGCGACCGCTTTGACCGACTCCAGAACACAGAGACTTTGTCTGTCGGCTAACTTTTTACCGACATCGGGGAGTTCGATAAAGACCACATCCGAAAGTTCGTGGGCCGCGTGCTTGGAAATGCCGATGCGGACTTTTCCCCCGCCCAGATCATCGTACCATTCGTGAGTTTTGGCGAACTTGCGCATGAAGGCTCCTCAAAAAAATTGAAACGAGATTGAAAAAAGAATGCGTGGGAAGGGTGTGAGGGAAGCGGGATTGAATATATCAAAAACGAAAAAGTTTTCCAGATGAATTAAAGAATTTCTGAAAAAAATCAGTGGTTTATTTTTCAACGGCGAAGTTTAACAAAACCGATTTTCCCGAAGCCAAAGTACCTGTCCGGTGTGATGGCGGCAATGCCAAGCATAGATCCCTAAAGCACGGGTTAAGGTAATGGTGGGGCCATCCGGATGAATAAAGGCTTTCCCGAACTGTTCATCTGTCATCGAGCGAAGCAGGCGAACCCAGCGTTGATGAATACCGTCTAACATTGTTAAAGAAGGCTCTAGATTACCATTTTTCGCGTCCGGCAGATCAGACCACAAGTTTTCGTCGTAGGCCTTGATCGTTGGGGTCGCCTCAGTGAGGGTCCAGCGAAAGCGAACATAACTGTTCACATGGCTGTCCGCCAAATGGTTCACGATCTGTTTGATACTCCAGTTTTTATACTTGGTGTTGAGCTGTTCTTCGGTTAAGCCCTGCAAAGTCTGCCTAAGTAACCCGGGCGCTTGTTCAATTTGAGAGATCAGTTCGTCTTTACGTTGAAGGATTTCTTTTTCATCCACTTGCAATGCGCCAACCGGATATTGAGGGGCTTCTGTCATGGTTTTATTTCCCTTTAGACTTCGTAACGTGCCGTACCCATGGCAGTTTGCCGACTTTGGCAGGAACCGCTTTGCCTCGAATATCCACGGCTAAGGGCTTGTCTTTATAGTCAGTCTTCACATAAGCCAAAGCGATTCCCAACTTGAGCGAGGGCGAAAATACCCCGCTGGTCACTTCCCCCACTTCCTGGCCCTCGGAGGTAATTTTATAGTGGGAGCGGGGAATGTTTTGACCTTCTAAAGTAATACCAATCAATTTACGAGTTGGCTGGGTGTTGAGGGCTTCTTTACCAAAAAATCCGCCATCTTTATCCAGTTTCACCGCCCAGCCCAAACCCGCTTCGTAAGGCTGAGTTTGGTCGTCAATGTCGTTGCCGTGAAGCGGCAGCCCGGCTTCCAGACGCAAAGAATCCCGGGCCCCCAAACCACAGGCCGTCACTTCGGGCTGAGTGGTCAGCAAATTCCACACAAAAGGCGCGTCTTCTACCGACACCATCATTTCATAACCATCTTCGCCGGTATATCCGGTCGCCATGATAAAAACGCTTTTGCCCTGCAAAAGTCCCCGGCCAAATCCAAAATACGGAATCTTATCCAGGTCTACATCCGTTATCAGCCGTTTAAGAACCGCGTCCGCCTTAGGCCCCTGTAACGCGATCAAAGCGGTTTTATCCGAAAGAACATCTATCGTCAGATCTTTGCCCACCGCCAAACGCTTTAAATGCTCCACATCCGTTTCACGGCCCCCGGCATTGATAATCCAAAGGAAGCGATCATTGGCTTCTTTATAAATAATCACGTCATCAATAATGCCTCCTTTGTCATTAAGCAGAAACCCGTAAAGCGCGTTGCCAATGGTGATTTTGGAAAGATCATTGGTAAAAGCGTATTGGGATAGTTTGTAGGCCTGCGGGCCCGAAATCCGCACCCGGCCCATGTGGGAAATATTGAAAAGCCCCGCGCTGGTACGGGTAGCTTCGTGCTCAAAAAGAATACCTTTGTCATAAGAAACTGGCATGCGCCAACCGTGAAAATCCACGAGCTTGGCTCCGTGGGCTCGGTCCCATTCCAGACAAAAAGTATCGCGCATAAGGCATCCTTAAATTGATTTGTCATAATGAAGGCTTAGTGTAATGCCGCCAGTGAACCCCATCAAGGCACAACTATTGAGTGATTGGCTATCGCGGAAACCGGCTCCAGGGGATTAGCCGTTTCAGGAAAAACTCAAACTCCACATCAAGCATGAGCCATTTTAAAAAGGCCATAAACTTCGCGTCCGAACCCGCTAGATAAACTGGCTTCATGGGCGCGTCATCAAGCGCTTTTGTGATTAACTCCGCCACATCCGACGCCAGTCCGCCCTTGGCGAATTCCTTCGCCATCAGGTCTTCCATTTGCCGAGTGTATTCCCGATATGGGGATCGGTTGGATCTCACGTTTTGACCATAACGGGCAGACGTAGTGACTTGAGTAAGATAGGATCCCGGCGCGACTTCCGCCACTTCGATACCATAGGGTCTCAATTCCTGCCGTAAGGTTTCGGAGATAGCCCGGACCGCGAACTTGCTGGCCGCGTAAGCGCCGAGCGCGGGAAAAGAAACTCGACCAGCGATACTGCCAACATTAATGATCTTGCCTGACCCTCTTTTTCTCATCACCGGCGCTACAGCCCGTATCACGCGCAAGTACCCAAATACATTCGTTTCAAACTGGTCTTTCAAATCCTGATCGGATAAATCCTCTAAAAAACCGCCCATAGCGAATCCCGCGTTGTTAATCAGAATATCAATACGCCTCTCTTTCTTCACAACCGCTAGAACCGCCTTTTCTACCGAAGGTGTCCAGGTTGTTTCCATCAACACAGCATGAACATCCGCTTTAGCCGCCAGCGCCTTGAGGTCTTTTAACTTTTTCGAATTGCGGTAAGTGGCGTAAACCCGATAGCTATTTGCGGCCAAGAATTTGGCGGTTTCAAAACCAAAGCCAGACGAAGCCCCGGTGATAAGCGCGATCGGCTTTTTTGTTTCAGAGGTCACGATTCGAACCTCCGAAACATCCTCTTTAACACCCAGTCATACACCCCATCCGATAAAAACCATCGAGCTATTGGAAACCAGGTGGCATCAAATCCCGCCGGGTACCGCACCGCCATACGGCGGCTCCCCAGCGCTTTTAAAATAGCGGCCACCACTTGTTCCGCTCCCGGCGCTTTTTGCGATTGGGCGTTGCCGTAAGCGAGAATTTTTTCCAAGACACTTTGATAATCCGACCGGCCTTGTTGATACTTTTGAGATAGGTGCCGGTTACGTTTAAAAGGGGTGTTGGTGGAACCAGGCTCGATAACCGCCACTTCTATATTAAAGGGCCGCACTTCGGTGCGCATGGCCTCGGTCAAAGCTTCCACGGCGTATTTGCTGGAACAATAAAGTCCGATTCCGGCGAAGGTCATTTTTCCGGCCAAGGATCCGATATGAAGAATCCGCCCGCTCTTTCGTGCCCTCATCACCGGCAAGACTGCGTTGGTTACACGCATCAGACCAAAAACATTCGTTTCGTACTGGGCTTTGATTTCCGCGTCTGTAAATTCTTCCAGCATTCCAAAGGCGCCAAAACCCGCGTTGTTGATGAGTACATCTATTCGGCCGGTTTTGCGCGCAATGGCCGAAACAATTTTTCGCGCCGCCAAAGGCTGGTCCACATCCAATGGCAAAATTTCAACCGGCAACCCTTTGACGGCCTTCCTCAAATACCCGGCTTTTTTGATATCCCTCATGGTGGCAAAAACCAGATAGCCCCGACGGGCCAGAACTAAAGAAGCTTCAAAGCCGATACCGGTTGAACAGCCGGTGATAAGAGCGACGGAACGATTTTCCATTGTCTTTCCATTCTTTGGAGTGAGGCTTATTAGTTTAATAGAAGCGATTATGACAACGAGGTTATTTGTTTGTTTATGAACCAACTTGGGTTCTGTTAGGATAAGTCTCTGGTTTTTTGCTCTTACAAAGGAGAAAGCATGCGTTTTTCAACCCTGATCGTTCCAATCCTCATGGGATTGGTGATGTCTGTTCCTCCGCTGATTTGGGCGGACACCAGTGCCGGAACAGCTTCCTCTCAAGCCGTACCCCTTAACCCATCAGCCGACGCCAACTCCAATAGCATCAAATTGTATCCAACCGAGCGCAAACACATCGTGATCAATGATATGGATGTATTCAAGCTGGGTGGAACCATTATGGTCGAACACGCGGACAATACGGACCCCACCGCTCTTCAAACCGGAGAAGTGGTAGAAAAAGGCGACGTCATCAAGGTTTATGGGGATAGCTGGGTAATCTTAAAATCCCATCGCGGCGACAAGATTGGCCTGACCGGAAACACGGTGGTAACAATTGATGAATGTTACATCGAGGGCCCGGATCGGCAAATCCGTATCCTGGTCCAAAAAGGAACTGTTCTATTACGCACCAATGGCGATGATTCCCGGCAGAGCTTTTTTGAAATCAATATGGGCAATGTGGTCGCTTCCATCAACAATCTACAGGCCATCCTGAGTTACGATCCCTCTAAAAACTTTTTAGACGTTAAATACATCGATGGAAAAATTCATGTCATAGACCAAAACCATGATGAAAGTTTCAGGATCACGCAGAGCGAATACAACGGTTCCACTAAATCAGAATCGGAAGAAAATAATGATTCGGGCACTTCTGAAGAACATACTGAACATACCTGGTTAAACGGGAAAATGGCTGAGGACGAGCCTATCCCCCTGGAAGAAATCGACGAAATTAACTTTAGACGCTTTTTTGACGGAGAAAAACTTCTCGTCCCCGAAGACAACAATATCGAGTTAGATGACAGCCATCGGGTTCAAGTCCACCAGCAATGAGCCAGCTTAATGCCGAGTTTGAATGTCCCTACTGCGGCCACTCCAATTTTTCACCCGCCGATGATGTTTCGGGAACCCAAGAATGGACCACCGATTGCGAAAATTGCTGTAGACCTATCCAGGTACGCCTCAAGGTCCGCCACGGTGAAATTGAAGAATTGGAAATTGACCGGGAACTGGACTAAACACTAATTCTTAATTTTAAATGTTAAATTCCAAATTAATGAAATTTCGGCTTCTCGGAAATAACCACAATTCATAATTTAAAATTGAGAATTCAAAGTTCAGCGCGGAAGCGCTGCGGCCCCGCCGGTATGAATCAGGTTCAAAACCACTTTGGATGCCATAAAAACGTAATAACCAAACAAGAGCAGTCCGAAGAACCGCGTAATGGTTTTGAGCATGTGCCGGTTAAAAAGATTACGGCTGTAATGCACCGCGATGCCCAGAGCCATAAACCAGACGAGCTCGCTGACTAAAACCGCCGAAAAGAAAGAAGTGGCGGCTCCGCCGGCGATATCAATATTGCCGGACAACTGCAAAGTGCCCACCATACCTACCCAATAGATCAGCGTATAGGGATTGGAAGCCGCGATGAGAAACCCCATTACAAAGGAATTGTCGATGAACTGGGTCTGTTTTTTGACGGCGCTGGTCGCGTTAGGATCCTCGCGAATTTCCAGAAAAAGCGAATAAGCCAGATACAGCAGAAACACCACGCTAACACACCAAATGATCAGCTTTAATGAGCCCACAATACCATCTTTAGAAAGACCAGCGAAGACGATATAGGCGAAACTGGCGTCTACAAAAGCCGCTCCCAAACCCACCATAAAAAGTTCCTGGAACCCGTTCAAAATACCCCGGCGGATAGCCATAAAGTTAACCGGGCCGATGGATATGGCGTAACAAAAACCAAAAATCAGCCCTTGGGTGTTGGCGGTGTGGACCAAATTAAACATTTCAGTACTCATGGGCTCATATTACAGGATGAAGGCAAAAAATTGTCGCTAAAAGTTTGCTGGGAGCGGCTTAAGTTTTTTAATAAACCTTATTACAATGGGGTTCTTGATTTTGGTATTCTTGCTCAAATATTCCTTCAACTGAGGATGGACCTATGGCACAACTGGTAAATATTTTGATGGGAAGCAAATCGGACTGGGAAGTGATGAAAAACGCTTCCGAGACCCTTCAACAATTCGGCGTGGAACATGAAAGCCGTGTGCTTTCCGCCCACCGTACTCCCCACGAAACCGCTGAATACGTCGCCGGCGCCGAAGCCCGCGGGGTTCAAGTGGTCATCGCGGCGGCGGGAGGCGCGGCTCATTTGGCCGGCGTCTGCGCGGCACATACGCTTCTTCCCGTTTTAGGCGTTCCCATGGAAAGCAAACTCAACGGTCTCGATTCTCTCCTCTCAACCGTTCAAATGCCCAGCGGCATTCCGGTCGGCACTTTGGCCGTCGGCAAAGCTGGCGCGGTCAACGCAGCGCTTTTAGCCGTTGCGATTTTGGCCAACAAAGATCCTGAGCTTAAAAAGAAACTGAAAAAATTCCGCGAAGATCAATCGGCGAAAATTCTGAAAGAAATACTGTCATAAAAAAACAGCCGGTTCGAATAGCCGCAACCGTAAAAAGGATTTCATCGATGGAAGTCCGGTCTCTCGGCGGGTTCGACTTTATCTTTTAATTTGAAGGATGATTCATGCTGAACGGTGAATTCAACAATTACTCGCTGGCTTCGATGATTGATTACCTCGCCACGATTTTGGGCGATGTGATCTCTTATCAAGAAGGCCCCGAATCCCTGGCCCTGGTGGAACGCATCCGCATTTTGGCCAAAAATTTCAGGGCCACGTCTGATATGAAAATCGCCGATGAACTTTCACAAATTATCGCCAGACTCTCCATTGAACAGCTCAATCTTTTAACCAAGGCTTTCACTCATTTTTTCGGTTTAATCAATTTGTCTGAAAAAATTGATTTGATGCACGCTCTGCATCAACCTTATTTTGTCGACGCCGTTCCCCAGCCGCGACCCGGGTCTATACCCTCGGCGGTCGCCATACTGGAAGAACAGGGCGTTCTCCCTAAAAAACTGCAGGCTCTCCTGGAGCAAGCCCAGGTGCTGATGGTCTTTACGGCCCACCCGACCGAGTCCAAACGCCGTACCGCACTGACCAAGCTTCACCGCATCGCCAAAATCACTTCTCGTTTAGTCGATTCCAATCTATCGCCCTATGAAAAAGAAGACACCGAAAAACTGATTTTGGAAGAAATCGTCTCCATGTGGCAGTCCGACGAGGTCCGTCAGTCGAAACTGACCGTCGCGGACGAGGTCAAAGGCAGTCTCTACTATTTTGAGGAAACACTTCCCGAAGTTATTCCTCAAATTTATCTGGATATGCAAAGGGCTCTCAAGAAATCCTTTCCTAAAACAAACTGGTCCATCCCTCCCTTCCTGCGGTTTGGTTCCTGGATCGGCGGGGACCGAGACGGCAATCCTTTTGTGACGCCTGATGTGACAGTGGAAACAGTCCGTGCCTTGCGGACCGCCGCTATTCGCGTCCATTTGAACGCGATGAACTTGCTGGGTCAGCGCTTGAGCCTGTCGGACCGCCAAATCGCGATTTCACCCGAACTGGAACAATCTTTGTTGAAAGACTCCCTTTTATTTCCCGAGTTGGCCAAAATCTTTTTGTCCCGTACCCCGCACGAGCGTTACCGCCAAAAATGCATGTATATCCGGGAAAAACTTCACCGGACTTTGGAATACGCCCAGGCTTTTGGCCGCGATTGGAAAAGCACTCCCGCCCAGCCTCCCGCCGATACCTGGTATTTGAACGCGAACCAGCTTTTGGAAGAACTAAATCTCATGGATGTCAGTCTGAGATCCCACAAGGGCGCCATCCTGGCTGACGGCTATTTGGGCAGAGTGCGCCGCAATGTGGAAGTCTTTGGTTTTAGACTCGCCACTCTGGATATCCGCCAGCACTCCGGCCGCCACACCGATGCCCTGGCGGAGATTTTTAAAAAAGCGTCCATCAGCGAAGACTATCTGGCTTTGACTGAGGATCAGCGCACCGAGCTACTGGAAAAAGAGCTCAACAGCGAGCGTCCCCTTATCCCAGTGCGTCCCGATTACAGCAAAGAAACCATTGAGGTTTTGGAAACCTTTCAATCCGTCGCCGCGATTTTGGAACACTTAAATCCTAAAGCCATTGAAACTTACATTATTTCAATGACCCATGGAGTTTCGGACGTTTTAACCGTTCTTCTTTTCTTCAGAGAAGTCGGTTTATACCGCCCGGGACTGCACAGCCATTTGAACATCGTTCCCCTGTTTGAAACCCTGGACGACTTGCAGCGTTCCAGCGGTATTTTTGAGCGTCTTTTGAAGAACGAGTCTTACCGGGCTCATTTAAAACTGCGTAATGATGTTCAGGAAATCATGCTGGGCTACAGCGATTCCAATAAAGAAAGCGGTTATCTCTCCGCCAACTGGGCCTTATATAAAGCCCAGCTCGATCTCACCAAACTCGCTGATTCCCATCTCATCGCCCTGCGGTTGTTCCATGGCCGCGGCGGCAGCGTAGGCCGCGGCGGCGGCCCCGCCAGTCAAGCGGTCTTGTCCCAGCCTCCCGGAACGCTCAAAGGCCGCATCAAAATTACAGAACAGGGCGAAGTCATCAGCGATCATTACAGCGAACCCGCGAGCGCCCGGTGGCATTTGGAACAGATCACTAACGCGGTCCTTCGCGGTTCTTTCCCTCCCCGGGAAGTGATTCCTAAAGCGGAGTGGAAACAAATCATGACCAAATTGTCCACACGGTCTTTCAATACTTACCGCAATCTGATTTACGGTCATCCCCGGTTTGTGGAATATTTTTACGAAGCCACTCCGATTACCGAAATCAGCTACCACCGTATCGGCAGCAGGCCGGCCAGCCGCAACAACAGCCGGGCTATTGAAAATCTGCGGGCCATTCCCTGGGTATTCAGCTGGATGCAAAGCCGTTATACCCTGCCCGGCTGGTACGGCATGGGAACCGCCATTGAGGATTATTTGAAAACCGATCCCAAAGGCCTGACCAGCCTGCAGGAAATGTATAACCAATGGCCCTTTTTCCAAACCATGCTGGAAAATGCCCAGATGATCCTTTCCAAAGCTGATATGGATATCGCGCGCCGTTATTCCGACCTGGTAAAAGATAAAGACTTGCGGAAAGAAATCTTTGACCTTATTCAATCCGAATATGACCGAACCGTGCGGGTTATCTGTCAGATCGTTCAAATTAAGGAACTTTTGGAAAAAGATCCTGTTTTATTCCGCTCCCTCAAACACCGCAATCCCCATATCGATCCTTTAAGCTTCATCCAGATCGAACTGATTAAACGCCTTCGCCAGAACCCCAATGAAACCCAGAAGCAGGTTCTGGGAGAAGCTATTCTGATGACCATCAATGGCATCGCGGCGGGTCTCAAGAACACCGGCTGATCTCTGGAGACCCTTTTATGTCTGACATTCAAAAAGCCGCCGGAATCATTCAGGAAGGCGGATTGGTTGCCTTTCCCACGGAGACTGTTTACGGTCTGGGTGCCGACGCCCTAAACCCCTACGCGGTGGCCGCTATCTTTGAGGCAAAAAACCGGCCCACTTTTGATCCTCTAATTGTTCATGTGGCTGATATACGCCAGGCCGAAATCCTCGTTCATCGCTTTCCCGAAAAAGCCTTAAAACTTATTGAAAAGTTTTGGCCCGGACCTCTCACAATCGTGCTGCCCAAGTCTTCTCTCGTTCCTGACATTGTGACTTCTTCCTTGCCCAATGTGGCTATCCGGGTACCAAATCATCCCATGGCTTTGGAACTGATTCGGAAGTCGGGCCGCCCCATCGCGGCGCCCAGCGCCAATCCTTTTGGCCAGGTCAGCCCCACCACGGCAGAGCATGTCCGAAAGTCTTTAGGAAATAAAGTGAACATGGTTTTGGATGGCGGCCCCTGTCAGGTGGGCGTAGAGTCGACCATTATTTCCTTTGTGGAAAAAGAACCAGTTCTTTTAAGACCCGGCGGCCTTTCGCTGGAAGAAATTGAATTTATCATTGGGAAAGTTTTGATTTTCAAAGGTTCGAGCGACAAACCCATGGCTCCGGGACAATTGCTGCAACATTATTCGCCCCGAACACCGTTGCGGCTAATTCCAACGGGAGAAATCCCTGCCACACAGGGAAAATCCGGATGGCTGGGTCTTCAAAACCCGCCATCGGGTTTTGCTGTGGTTGAAGTTTTGTCTCAAAAAGGGGATTTAAAAGAAGCGGCCGCGAATTTCTTCGCGGCCATGCGTCGGTTGGATGAAAAGAACTTGGACCTGATTTTAGCCCAGCCCGTCCCCGATCAGGGTTTGGGCCGGGCCATCAATGACCGCCTTTACCGGGCGAGTTACAAACCGCAAAAGTAAAACAGCGCTTCAAAGCGGCTTGTAATCCCAAAGATTCCGTAGGAATCGTGGGGCCAAAAGTGACAAACAATCCAATTTAATAAATCGTTTGTCATCCCGAGCGGAGCGAAGGATCTCTGTTAGTTGCTCACTCCTGAATTATCCTTAGGCACTGGCGGCGGATTATTATTCTGATCCGTAGCGGCTGAAGGATCGGACTGAGCGGCCTGATCCGCGTCAAAAGTTCCAGGACCGTAAGGATTCCCCTGTCCATCAAACAAGTCAAAAGACCCGTCGTTGAGTTTCAGGATAATCTCTAAAGGCCTTCCGTTGCTCGTATCCGAAAATTGCACACTCTGCACTCCCGAAGCCAGATAAACCGGATCAAAGGTCGGCGGATTGGCAGTGTCGTAAAGAAAGGCGTCCTGGGTATCCGCGTCAATTTTGACGATTCGGCTTCCATCCGGGCTGACGTTCGATTGCAAATTAGCGTTGTTGGAGGCCGTCACAACCACCTGATCTTCCGAAGAATTACAGGGAATATAGTTGTCGTCGTTGTAGCAGTACAGATCGCTCACGTGGTAAGGATCCTGCCACCACCAGAAGCCGTTATTCCAGAAACACCAGCGGTCATAATCGGAGTCGTACCACCACCAACGGCCGTTGAAATTACGAGTCCAGAAATACTGGTCGCCCAGGTACCAGCCGTACCAGTGGTAACCCGAGTCGTCGATGTAATGGCAATAATTGACTCCGCCATCATTGTGCCAGTAGTAATGCCCGGCGCGGTTTTCACTGAAATTGAACTGATTCACCCGCGCGGTCCATTCAACGCTATCCACGAGGTTCATATGATCCCGGACAACGCCGTCGTTGTAATGCCGTGGAGAAACCAGCCTCGCGGTGATGCCGATATGATCCGGCCCATGTTGGGGAAATCGAATAACCGAATGAGCCCGATCTGTATGAATAATCTCAGCCCGATCCGTAATGAGGTTCGGTTCAGCCGAAACCCCCAGCTTTTGCAATTTTTTGCGTACATAACCCTGGGTATAGGGATGGTGATGGACCGCTACCGCCGCCCTTACGCCTGACTGGGCATAATTTTGAATATTAGGTCTTTGATAAGATTGACCCACCACACCCTCTTGCACATGGTTTTGAATCCGATATCTGTTCGTCATCTGGTTATTACTCTGATTGTTCCAATGGAGCTGTCCGTAAGAAGGCTGCGTTCTTGCCGGTTGGAAACTTGGTTGTTGGGAAGGAAAATTATGATTGTGCCCGCCGCTGGAACCACTGGTCATATTAATCACAACGGGCGCGTGAAAGGCCTGTGCGGAACGGCCGGGCATGGCGGCTGTCGAACGGCCCACAGCCGCTGATCTTCCCGCGGGAGGGGTTGAACCCTCATGACCACTTCCTCCGGCCGCGCGGTCCTGAGCCCAAGCGTTAAATCCTGAAAAACATAGAAGTGTCAGCAGTAAAGACATTAGTGTTTTCATCGATGTACCTCTTTTGAAATGAAAGGCTTCCAAACGCTTCGTATTTTAGACGCCCAACATACCTATTTGAAGTCTCAATTCTAAAGCTTTTAGATTCTTCCATAACCCTAGGAAATCCGCTTTTCTTTGGTTAACCTATGCCCTCACTTCCCTTGAAAGGCTTTAATGAAATACCGCCAATTGGGTCAATCCGATATTCAAGTTTCCGAAATCAGCCTGGGTTGCTGGACCATGGGCGGTCTCAACTGGGTCAATGGCAATCCCAACGGCTGGGCCAATGTGGATGAGACCGAAGTGAAAACCGCCATCGATTACGCGCTGGAACAGGGCGTCAACCATTTCGACAACGCCGATGTTTATGGCAACGGGAAGGCGGAGCAATTGCTCGCCCATGTTTTGGGCGACCGCACCAAAAAACTCACCATCGCCACCAAGGTCGGCTGGTTTCCCGGCACCGCTGAAAACGCTTATGAACCAGCCCATATCCGGCACCAGTGTGAACAGTCCCTGATTAACCTCAAACGGGACGTGTTGGATATCTACTATTTCCATCACGGTAACTTTGGTCCCAACGACAAATATTTAGATGGCGCCGTAGCCATGATGCACCAATTACGCAAGGATGGTAAAATCCGCCTCATCGGTCTTTCGTCCTACTCCAGCGTGGACTTTACCCGCCTCGTGCCCAAAGTAAACCCCGACGTACTTCAAAGCTGGGCCCACGCCATCGATGATCAATTTATCCGCGAAGGTTCGCCCGTACGGAAGCTCTTGGATGAGCGAAAAATGAGTTTCGTGGCCTTTTCTCCCCTCAATCAGGGTTTGATGTTGGGCAAGTTTGACCCGAAAAATCCACCGAAGTTTGACGAAGGCGACCACCGCAAAGGCGATGAAAGATTTACGACCGACTTTTTAGTGAAGCTGCAGCCGAAAATCGAAAAGCTCAAAACCCGCTTTGGGTCCGACGTGAAGGATTTGGCCCGGGTCGCCCTGCAGTACGATCTGGCCCACCCCTGCGTGGCAACCGTTATTCCGGGTTTCCGTAATTTAAAACAGGTCCAGGTTAATCTGGCCGGTTGGAATAAACCTTTAAATGCTGATGATGTAAAGTTTGTGCAGGATGTATTCAAAAGCTAATCAAAGCTTCGCACGGAGAAACCGGAGTAAAAATCGGAGTTTTTAAAACTCCTTAAAACTCATTTTCCTCCGTGAAAATTCTAAACTTTGGAGAATCTATGACACCCGAACAAGCCTATTCCGATTTAGTCCGCCGTATGAAAGAAATCGCCGTTCTCGGCAATACCGCCGGGGTTTTGGGATGGGACCAGGAAGTGAATATGCCCGCCGCCAACGCGCCCTACCGGGGCGAGCAGTTGTCCCTGTTAGCCGGCATGTGCCATCAAAAGTTCACTGATCCCCAGGTAGGTGAATGGCTGACCAAGGCCGAATCCTTCAAAGTTTTAATGGGCGATCCTCTCAGCGATACAGCCGTTAATTTGCGCGAATGGCGCCATTCCTATGACCGTTCCAGAAAACTTCCCCAAAGACTGGTGGAAGAAATGGCCAGCGTCACCGCCAACGCCCAAGTCGCCTGGGTGGAAGCCCGCCGCGACAACAAGTTTTCCCACTTTCTGCCCTGGCTGGAAAAGATCATTCCTCTCACCCAGGAACAGGCCAAATGCTACGGCTATCTGGATCATTCCTATGACGCTTTACTGGAAGATTACGAACCGGGCCTGACCACCGCCAAGCTCAACGAGCTTTTCCCGCCCCTGAAGAAAAGCCTATCGGATATGGTCGCCAAGATCACCGCTTCGAAACACCAGCCCGATCTATCGATTTTGCAACGGCCCTGCGACGTAGGCGGCCAGATCGCTTTTTGCCGCAAACTGGCCCAAGCCATCGGTTTTGATTTTGATAAAGGCCGTATTGATGTGAGCGCCCATCCTTTTACCACCGGCCTGGGCCCCAACGACACCCGTATCACCACACGTTTTGAGGAAACTAATTTCGAGAACGCCTTTTTCAGCACCCTGCACGAGTCCGGTCACGGCATTTATGACCAAAACCTTCCCGGCGACGGCCATTACGGCACGCCCCGCGCCTCGGCAGTTTCCCTGGGTATTCACGAATCCCAGTCCCGCCTCTGGGAAAACCTGGTCGGCCGCAGTCTGGCTTTTTGGAAATTCTTCTTTCCCGAACTCAAGAAAAGCTTCCCCGGCGTGTTTGATGACGTTTCTCTGGAGGCTTTTTACTTCGCCATTAACCATTCGGCGCCTTCCTTTATCCGCACCGAATCGGACGAAGTCACTTACAACCTGCACGTTTGCTTGAGGTTTGATATTGAGACAGCCTTGATTGGCGGTTCATTGAAAGCTTCCGAAATTCCAACCGCCTGGAACGCTGCGGTGAAACAATATTTTGGTTTGGTTCCCCCGACCGACACCGTGGGTTGCCTGCAGGATGTGCATTGGAGTCACGGAAGTTTTGGCTACTTCCCCACCTATACGCTGGGCAATCTCTATTCGGCGCAGTTCTTTGCCGCCGCCAATAAAGACCTGGGCGGTCTGGAAGCCGGATTCGAGAAAGGCGACTTTAAACCTTTGAAGAATTGGTTGACGGAAAAGATTCACAGCCAGGGCCAGCGCTACCGCGCAAATGATTTGGTAAAGGTGGCTACCGGTTCACCTTTGACCAGTCAGCCCTTTTTGGATTACCTGGGCAAGAAGTTTGGGGCGTTGTACGGATTTTAAGCTTAATGGACTTTTAAAACTTGTCTTGGATCGAATGGATTGAATCCAAAGGGTTTGCATATTTTCAAAATGCTGCCGAATTTGGGATCCCTGTTTTTGGCCAGCACCCGATAGACGCTTTCACGGGGCATTCCCGATTTTTTCGCCAGCCATCCTACCCCACCATGCGCCTCGGTAACGTCACGAAGGGCCAATTGGAAAACGGCTCCGTTTCCATCTTCAAGGCTTCGGTTATAGGCTTCCCGTAAGTATTCACGAGCTTCTTTGGGGTCTTTCAATTTGGATAGAATATATTCCTTAAAATCACCTTCAGCCGCGCGTTGCTTGTTCTTATTGCTTGTATTTTTCATATCGTCTCCTCATTCGCTTCTTTTCTTATGATCTTCGATGTACTTTCGGGCAGTGGCGATATCCCGATCTTGTCCTCTTTTCGTTCCACCTATCAAAAGCAAAACGATGAAGCCTCTGACCCACGTGTAATAAACCCTATAACCAGACCCCATGTTGATCTTGATTTCATGAAGACCTCCTCCTTTGTTTTCGCAATTGCTGAAGTTTCCTTCCCGTATACGGCCAATATAGGTCAATACCGTATTTCGAAGGCCGATATCAAGCGAATCGAGCCATTCCCGAACAGGGTACTTTCCATTGTTCGCGCAATAGTCCTTCATGCCCTGTGGTTTATGCATATGTCAGTTGTAACACTAGTGTTACAAAATTTCAAGTGGTTTTGAACGGATTCACTGCCAGCACGAGGGCTACCGTTCGGGTGATTTGTGTAAGGTCGCCCCTTGAGCAGCCAACCCTTTTTGGATTATTTGGGCAAAAAGTTTGGGGCGTTGTATGGGTTTTAAACGGGCACTCCAGCTTTAGTTTTAGCCGTTTGTCCAAAACTGAAACTGGAAGCCGTAATGCCTCCCATGAAGTTTTCTTCGTGATAATTCAACTCGCCGACTTCATCTTCTGCGGCGCCTACCACCACCATCAGCGGAATCAAATGGTCTTCCTGGGGATGGGCCAGCCTGGCTGAGGGCGCCTGGGCCCAATGCAGGAGGTTCTTTAACCGCTGTTCGGGCGTGGAATGAATCAGGGTTTTCTGCAGCCATTCATCAAATTGGCGCGAGGCGGGGCCTGCCATTTCAGGGGTTCTAAACGCCCGCATGTTATGAAAACTAAGCCCGCTGCCAATGATCAGCACGCCCTCTTCCCTCAAAGGCGCCAAAGCACTTCCCACCTTAAAATGGGCATCCGGATCATAATCGCTCCGTAACGAAAGCTGAATGACCGGCACATTGGCCTGGGGATACATCGCATAAAGCGGGGCGAAGGTCCCGTGGTCAAACCCACGCTTGTCGTCCAGATTGGCCGAAAAGCCGGCGGTCTGAATCAATTTTTGTACTTTAGCCGCCAGTTCGGGCGCGCCCACCGCCGGATACTTCACGTGATAGGTCTTCTCCGGAAACCCCGAATAGTCGTAGACCATCGGTGGATGGGGATTAGACATCACGCTAAATTCAAAGTTTTCCCAATGGCCCGAGATCATCAAAATAGCTTTCGGCAAAACCCCTAATTGCTCCGGAATCGCCTGAAGTGAATGTTCCAGTTCATTATAAAAAGGCATTTCTTCTTTCAACCAGGGCCAGGGGCCCCCGCCATGGGAAAGGAAATAGGTTGGCAGTTTATGTTTATTCATGGTTTCTACTCTTTCCGCGTCATTGAAGCTGATAAGGTAATCTAAGGCGATAAGACGAAAAAGCACACTCCTGCGGAAATATCTTCACTAACCGCTCAGTAACCAGTTCTTTGCCGCCGCCAACAGAGACCTGGGCAGCCTGGAAGCCGGATTCGAGAAAGGCGACTTTAAGTCTTCGAAGAATTGGCTGACGGAAAAGATTCACAGCCTGGGCCAGCGCTACCGCGCCGGGGATTTAGTAAAAGTCGCTACCGGATCGCTTTCAAGTAGCCAACCCTTTTTGGATTATTTAGGTATAAAATTCGGCACTCTCTACGGGTTTTAAATTTCAACTAAACATTTTGATTTATTAATACTTTGGTTTTTGACTCTTAATGGCGACATTGCTTACTTTGTGGTTTTTAATCGTAAACTCATATATATGTTCAAAACGGAACCCAGGCTCTTCGCCTCCTTCGTCATTTTGAACTGTAATACTGAAGCCTTTAGTTAGTCGGTTTAACTTCATGTTATCGTCATCATTATCCGAATCAGTTACAGTAGTAATGTCATAATTGAAAATACTATTGCTCCAACCATTTTCGATTCTAAAAATAGTTAAATGAGTGCTCATCCATTCTGATTGACACCATGTACTAAGTCTCGCCACCGCAACATAATCCGCTTTATCTTTTATGCTATGAAAAATCGAATACCTTAAAAAACTTTTGGGCTGATTTTCATTCAAAGTAAAATCACAGAGAATTGGCTCCCAAGCATCCCCCTTTTGTCTCAACAAGGCAAAACCTATTTCAGTTCCACAATAGATACTGATATACGTTTTTAAAGCTACGTAATCCGTCTCACGGACAACAGGTTCCAATTCAATCGCACAAGAATCCGCAAAAACACAAGCCGTATCATCTCCCGTTTCTTTTACCTTGACGTCAGTCAATCCGCCATCGTCAAGTTTAACGCTTTTAAAATCGGAATTAATTCGCTGCTGGGTATGGGATACCGGTAAATGATTTTTCGCATCTTCATTGAGGCATTCAAGGGCGTAAGTAGCCATTTTGTCGCGAAGTTCGGTTAAATGATTAGTTAATCCGTTTGGTTCCCCATTTTGATTATCCAAACTTCTTAAAATTTGAGCACTTTTTAGAACGTCTTGGAGGGTATGCGGAGGTTGCGGATTACCTTTGGGATCAGGATTACAAATCTCAGTCTGACCGGAAGTTAGGCTTAATAAAAATATCCCCAAACTATAGAGTATGATTCTTCCTTGTTTTAAACCTGATAACTTCATATAGCGCCTCTGCGTTTAATTTGACCTGTTGAAATATAACTCACCAATTCTATCCCCTATCCAGAACCCACAATTAGTGTTTTGGACAGAGTCTGGGTAGGGTTGCGCTTAGAAGTTGCCTTTTGCCCCGACTTGGGGCAAGGATATCCCATGGTTCAGTGTCTTTGTGCCACGGCGGGACAAAACGACCGGCTTACTACCCGCATGCCTGGGTTTCTTTCGGAAAAGATCCGGATAACTGTCGGAATCCGACAGTAATTGGCAAGAAGTGTCCGGCGGCCGGACAATAGCCGCCCGGTACAGGTCAAACTTGGACCATCAGGAAGGCCGGGTATGGGAGGGTTTTACCCAGTTTTTCACAAACCAACCGGTCAAAAGCGCTAAAAGAACCAGCAGGGCCCACCCGGCGGCCCACTGCTCCCGAGGGTCCGGGGTGCCCAGCCGGCCCAGAAGATAGGCTATCGGATTATTGGACCAGTACCCCGTCGAATTCACTTCCCACCACCAGCCCAGGAACACCCCCGGTATTTGAATCAATATGGATAGCCCCACCAGAAAGAGAAAGGATAGCCCCAGCCGCCGGGATGCCTGAAACCGGGGAGCCAGGGGATAAAGGGAAAAGGCCAGAAGCGGGGTTAAGTCCGCCGTCAGGCGGGAACCGTAACACCATCCGCCTCCCCAGTCATACCAGAGCCCGTAGAGGAAGATATCCGCCAGAATGGCCGCCGCGAAAAAAGGCCGGTAGGAGTTTTTCCATTCTTTCCGGCCCGGCCCCAGCAGGCTCCAAAAACTGAAGATCACAAAGGGGCTGAAAAGCAGCAGCCCCCGACCCGGGGAAAAAAGGATTCCCAAGGGTCCCTGCCACCAGGAGGCGGTGAAAGCGAACTGTTTGCCGCCATATCCGGTCATCCAAAAACTGCCGCTGTGAAAATAATTGTCCCAGGCCAGAACCGCGAAGGCAGGCAGGGAACCCAGTAGAAAGACCCCCAACTGGCGGCGGCGGTAAAACGTGAACCAGGCAAAGACGCTCCCATACAACAACAGGTCCGTATAGCGGCACCAAATGGCGGTGGCCCAGCACAAACCGCCGAAAAAAACCGGAGTGAACCAGCTGTCTCTCTTGTCCATCCGCGAGTCCGTGAGCCAATACAAACCCAGACAGATAAATAATTGGGAAGGCCCGTGCTGCCAGATGGCCTGGCTGGAGGTGCTGAAAGAAGCGGTGCCGAGAGCGTAGGCGATAGTAAAAATGACGGCCCATTTATGGGTCACCAACCGGTCCAGGGTCTTCAGCAAAAAATAGGCGGAGAGGGCCACCATGAAAGAAGCTCCCATTTTTTGAAGCTGATGGCATAACAGATCGGTCTGGTGAACCCCCGCCAGTCCGGTTAAAAGATAAAAGGGGGTGAGGAATATCCCGGCCGCGCTGCTGTATTTGGAAATGATTTTGCCGTGAAAGGCGTAAACCTGGCTGACGTCGCCTTGAATGTTGTAATTAAAAAAAGGGCTTAAATCCAAACTGCCGTGCTGCAGGATGGCGAAAGGTTCCACGCTGGCCGCCACGGTGTCGCCCGAACCCCTCCAGCGGAAATTAATCAGATAAAGAATCCAGAAAAAGACAAACCATTGGCCGGAAGAAATTTTTAGAAAAGAAAAGTTTTGTGAATTTTCAGCGTAATGGTAAAGAGTCCAAAAAATCAGAATCAAAAAAAGAAAGGTGCAGGGCCATTGGAGTGAAAAATGGGTCCCGGGAATCTGGTATTGGCCGTTGCCCAGGATTAAAAAAAGGAGCGCCGAAGAAACCAGACCCCCGGCTGCCGCCAGTCCCCGGAAGAACGTTGAACCCGCTTTGGACTTCATCGAGCCGAATAGGAATGCTTGGATAACCTAGAGTGGTTTAACCCCACAAAGGTGACAATCGATAGTTCCAAAACCACAAAGCCGATCACGTACGGCAATCCGCCCTTAGAAAAACCGTAGCTGTGAAGACCCGCGCCGAGAATAAAATTAACGCCATACCAAGCCATGAGAACACCCAAGAACGCTACCACCACCCCGATAATAAAACCCTTCTCTTTCAGCCAGCCGGCTAACCGGCCGTGCAGAATGGCCACATACCCCAATAGAGCGATCAAAGCCCATGTTTCTTTCGGATCCCATCCCCAGAAACGGCCCCAGGAATAGCTGGCCCAAACGCCGCCCAAAATAGTTCCGGAAGCTAAAAGCACAATACCGACCTGAACCACCCGGTAAAGAAGATTGATCTGTTTTTGCAATCGTTCTTTATCCTTTGGGTATTTCCAAAGGGTCCATAAACCAAAATGGCCGATCCCCAAGGATAAAAGAAAAGCCGCGTAGCTGAGCGTAATCGTTAAAACATGAATGGTCAGCCAAAAGTTACTGCGGAGTACCGGCTCGATAGGTTGGATTGAAGGGTCCAAAATGGTCGGAACATTGTCTGCCAGCACAAACCCGATAACCGCCAGGGCCGAACCGGCCACGGCGAATTGCCGGTTTTTATAAATCAGCTCGAAGATAAGGGCGAAAACTGTCATGCCGAAGGTTACCCAGATGAGCGACTCATACATATTCGATACGGGCGGGCGGCCCGCGATAATACAGCGCATCGTAAACCCGTAAACACTGACGAAAATACCGATCACAAACAATCCAAATCCCGGCTGATAGAGAAGGCGAGACCCAAATAGAAGAGAAAGACCCATCAGCACGAAGGCCGTCAGTTGGATAATCCAAGCCAATTGGAAAGGCTTGACCGCGTTAAATTGAACTTCTAAAGCAATTTTACCCGCGTCGACCGCGTCTTTACCCTCCAGCTGACTTAAGAGCTGGGACAGGTTTTGACTTTCAGTGGAAAAGCCGGCGGCATCATGCGTGTCATAAGTTTTTAAAAGGCCCGCAAAGGAGATTAAGACTACTTTAATGGCGTCCGGCATGCCCTTGGGGTTGAGACGGTAAGAGTCCTGTAAATCCTCCAGCGAAACCCATTTTTGGGTTTTTTCATTGGGGATCGGAATGATGGTTAATAATCTGCCCGACTCGATATCCTCAAATTTTTCCAGCCGTCCGAAAACCGACAGGGATTCCTTTTCCATGGCGTTCAGGGTGATCTTTTTCTGTTGTTTGGCGTAATTCATTTTGGCGTAGGCGATAAAGCCGTCATTTTTTAAAAGGAAACTGGGCGCGACCCGCTTTTGATCCTTATCCACGCTTAAAAGGGATTTCAGATCTAAATTCTCGATCAATATGAAATTCTTGTCGTTCCAGTCAGCCGGATGGGTCAACCAATCGAACAACAAATCCAGAGAACCCTTTTCCTCAAAGGCTTCGTGGCCCGTGATGAACCGGACACTTTCTCTGGCAAAGGTATCCAATGGCTTGACGCGTCCACCTTCTTGAATAGGAATGAGGGCGAGTGTCTTAAAATCCATCTGTTGAGCGCAAACCGGCACCGTTAAAATAAACATCAACAACCACAAAAATAGGTTACGCATTTTTTTCCTTCTTGCCCCAAGCGGGATTTTTAAACCAGAACATTAAAATAATGCCGAATACCATCACCATAGCGCCCGTGTATTTTATCCCCATACCCGGATCCACCCCCACGGCAAAGACCGAGGTATATTTTCCATCGGGCAGGGCCTGATAGCTAGCCTGGTAGATGGTATAACCCCGGTAATGAAGGGGCTTGTTCATGCTGATGTTGACCGGAACCTGGGTTCCTTGGTTTTCCTGATCCATGTAATAGATATCGCTGCCGTAAGAAGCGGGTTTATCCGTGCCGGGATCCAGCCCCAGGTGAAATTTTATCAGGTGAATGGAAAAAGGAAGGTGGAGTTGCAGCGGGCCGTAAGCCATCGCGAAAGTTTCTCCCGCCACGGTAGCTGTATCCTGCGTCTCAAAACCCAGCCAACCCTCTTTTTTCTCGGATCGGTAGATGATTTCATAATGCAGGGCGGGTTCTAAATCCTTTTGATAGCCAAAAGGTTCACGTTCGTAGGTTTCTTCGGGGACGGCATCGGGCAGGCGTTCCTGCACTTTAAACTGCATGTCCATCCAGCCAGTAGCGATGTCGTCCCCCACGTTCAGGGTTTCGATGGTCGTGAATTCCCCTTTGCGCCTGACTTGATATTTGAGGCTGCCGTCCGCCGCGGCTAGAATCACCAGGGCGTTTTCGCTGACGTCTTTTTCTCCCCCGGCTAGTCGCTTTTTCCAGTCCGATTCCTTTTCAAAGAAAACCGAGGCCGGGCCCAGGTCCAAATGACCGTAATCCTTGTTTCCCAAAAACAGCCACTGGTTTTCATGCACAAAAGAACTGTCCAGGGTCACGTGAACCGCCGGAAAACCCGTCTCGCCCTTTTCCGCCCCGCGCCCGTGAACCCGCTTCTCGGCGTTCACGTAAAATTGGTTGATCATCAACAAACCGTCATTAGGCAAATGGATGATTTCGGGTTTATCCGGCGTGGGCTGGCTGAAAGTAAAAGCCGCGGGGATTTGCTCAATCTCATCCTGGTCGATCTGGTAATAAAGGGTCGGTTTGTCCTCCTGAAAAATATGACCCTCTTGGCCTTCGTCAAGCGCGATCTGTCCATCCAACCCGTATTGTTGGGTGATTAAGGAACCTGCCAAAATAATCAGAATACCCAGATGGGTAATGACAAAACCGGTTTGGTGTTTTTTCCAGGGATATCGGGAAATAGCGGAGCAGAAAACATTAGTTCCTAGAAGAAGAAGGGCCAGATTGAACCACCAGGTGCTGTAAACAAATCGTTTGGCCACGGCTGTGGAAAAGCGTGATTCCACGATGGTTCCGGCCGCCAACAAAACCGAAACCAACAGGATCATGGGAAGAGCTAATTTAATGGAAGAGATAAACTTGAAAACTTTGTTATCGAATAATTTTTTCACGCGTTACTCCGTAGACTAAAGCGGTTCCATACCAATGGAGGGAACCCCGAAACAAGAGACATACGAGTGCCCCTTGTTTTTATTTTATGGAATGGATCAAAGGCTAAAGCTCAACCCCGCTTGAAAGGGAATCAGCATAATAGGACTATCCGCAGACTCGGCGTTGCTGCTGGAATTATCGTCAAAATCCATCGCCCATTTAGTCTGTACAAAAATGTTAGTCGTGCGATCCAGCATAAAAGCCACGCCAACCGCCGGATCCAGCTCAAAATTCGCCCAGCTATAGTTGACTTCCGTCTTATAAGGCGCGCCTTGAATATTATCTGAGTCAAAGGACAATCCCCCGGCCAGAGTCAAATAAGGTTGAATCGGCGCTCCCGAATCACCGAAATAAATTTGCATATCGAACAACACGGGAATATGACTTGTATCCGAAGTAGCGCCCGTTGGAAAACCAAATTTAGTGATCGTAGCCGACGTGACTCCCAGGTCATAAAAACCCAGTTCCAAACCAACGGAAAAAACGTCATCAAAAGCGTAGCCGATGCGGCCATCTAAACCAAAGCCACTTCCATAAACCGTGGCCGCCGCACCGCTAATGGGCATCACCAATCCGCCGTCCAATTGAACGACAAAATGCTCGCCGACTGGATTACTGGGCACCGGTGTGGAAGCCATTACGAAAGAAGGAGGTTTGGATAGAGCCGCAGGAGTCCCGCTAGGCGTAGGGCTGACAGATTCGGTTCCGGTTATCGACGGAGTATTGACGGTTGATGCCGTTCCAGCCGATCCCCAGGAAGTACCCGTCACCGCTGTCATCGTAGAAACAGGCGTGTCTAAAGCCGTAGGGGTTCCTGAAGGAGTGGGTGTAGCCGTATCTTGCGCCCAGAGGTTTGAACCCGCAAACAACAAAACCAATATCATCAGAAAATTCTTCATAATCGCCTTTCACCCGTCAAGGGAAGCTCTCCCTTTTTGTATTTCCAACACTATCGGATCAAATTCAGCGGAGGATACTTTCTCCTCCCTCTACTTGGACCGAGCTGCCACACAGTCACTTTTATTGTTTGGGCCGCAGGCCCCTAAAATTGGAAAACTGTGTACACGGCTAGGCCATCCCCTACGGGGATGGCCTAGGCAGCCGGTGAAAATGTTCATTTTTTATAGACGCTCACCCCTGGTGATTCAAGGAAAAACCCCTACAAAAACCCAAAACAGCGCCAAAAGACGGCCGAGTTAGGCTGTTTCGCCCAAATAAGCCTCTTGAACCCTGGGATCACTCAAGACTTTCGACGCTTCACCTTCTAAAAGGAGGCTTCCTGTTTCTAAAACATAAGCGTAATGGGAAGCTTCCAGCGCCAATTGGGCGTTCTGTTCCACTAAAAGAATGGTCATTCCATCCCGATTAATCTTGGCGATGGTTTCAAAAATCAACTCTATCATTTGCGGAGCCAGGCCTAACGAGGGTTCGTCCAAAAGTAAAAGTTGAGGTCTGGCCATGAGCGCCCGGCTCATTGCCAGCATTTGCTGTTCCCCTCCCGAAAGGGTCCCGGCTAATTGTTTCACTCTTTCTTTCAGCCTTGGAAAAAGTTCATACATTTTTTCTAAATCTTTCTTAATTTCAGAATAATCCTGCCGCACATAAGCGCCTAAATCCAAATTTTCTTCAATCGAAAGATTAGGAAAAATACCCCTGCCTTCGGGACTTTGAACGATACCCCATCTCACGATTTGTTCAGGACGAAGACGGATGATGGATTCCCCGTTGAAATAAATGTCACCCAAAGTTGGCTTTTTAAGTCCCGAAACTGCCCGCAGCACGGTAGACTTGCCCGCCCCATTGGCTCCGATCAGGCAGACTACCGAACCCTGGGAAACTTGAAGATTTACACCCCGCAAGGCCTGTACGGCGTCATAAAAAACGGATAAGTTTTTAATTTCAAGAAGTGGCGTCATTTTTTATGCTTCACTCCTAAATAAGCTTCAATAACCTGCGGATTCTTTTGAATCTCAGCGGGCGTTCCCTGGGCGATCTTAACGCCATGATCCATCACGATAATTTTCTGGCAGATACCCATGACTACTTTCATGTCGTGTTCAATGAGAAGAACGGACAGGTTAAACTCCGTTCGAACTTTTTCGATTACCTGCATTAACCAACGGGATTCCTGGGGATTCATTCCCGCCGCCGGTTCGTCCAGCAATAAAATTTTGGCGCCTGTCGCCAAAGCTCTGGCGATTTCCAGCTTCTTTTGATCGCCATAGGGTAACGCCCCCGCCAAAATACCTTTTCGGTGGGTAAGTTCTAACGCCATCATCAGACTTTCGGTTTGAGCCTCATAAGCTTTTTCGGCTTCTCGAAATTTCGAGCTTCGAATCAAAGCCGCGCCCAGACCGTAAGATTTCGCGTGATGAAAAGCCACCTGGATGTTTTTTTCAACGCTCAACTCTTTAAAGAGCCGGATATTTTGAAAAGTACGGACAAGCCCCCGCCTCAATATTTGATGGGGTTTCAAGCCCAGAATGGAACTACCCTGGACTGCCACATCGCCCGATTGAGGCCGATAAATACCGGACAAGATATTAAAAACGGTGGTTTTTCCCGCCCCATTAGGACCAATTAATCCCGCCAACTCCCCTTGCCTGAGGGTCATGGAAAAGTTATCGACCGCTACCAAACCACCAAAAGTCAGGGTGATGTTTTTGGCTTCTAAAACCGGTTTTTGTAATTCAGCGTTATTGGACAAAAAGGTTTCCTTTTAAAAATCAGGCTCTTAGTTTAGCCGAATTTAAAAGGGGAGGCCATTTTTCCCCGTCTTTACTTTTAAAAGTTGGCTGGTAGAATCGCCGCCCATGGATCTTCTTATTTTTGATTTTGATGGACTTATTTTAGACACCGAAACCGCTTCCTATGAAGTTTGGAGCGATATCTTTAAATCTTACGGCGCCACGCTTCCTATTACGGAGTGGGCCGCCTGTATCGGCACCACCCACCGCGCTTTTGATGTTTATGCTTATTTACAATCCCAAGTCCAACAACCGGTCGACGTAAAAGAAATCGCCCAGCAGCATCAAGATAGAACGCTAAAAATCATTGACGCTTTAGAACCTCGTCCGGGTGTTTTGGCTTATATGAGCGAGGCTCAAAAATTAAGACTGCCTATCGCTTTAGCCAGCAGTTCAGATCAAAACTGGGTGATGCGAAATTTAAGCCGCCTCAATCTCGCCGAGCATTTTCACTCGATCCGTACCTCTAATGATGTGGAAAAAGTTAAACCCGACCCGGAACTTTACCAATTAACTCTCATTACCATGGGCGTCAAACCCCATCGGGCTGTCGCTTTTGAGGATTCTCCCAACGGCATCAAAGCCGCCAAAGCGGCCGGCATTTTTACGGTGGCGGTGCCTAACCCCGTCACCCGGCAATTACCCATTGAAGAAGCGGATTTAAGAATTGAGTCCATGGCCGATATCACTTTAAGGGATCTCTTGCATCAGATTCATATGTCTCAAAAATAAAATTCTGTTTCCGGTTAATGCTTTTTGCAGCAGACCCTATTCATCCATACCCGATGACGGTTCTCTGCCACTTTGCGGTAAACCCATTCGGACAATCCTGAAAAGCCCGGTACGTGGTCATAACTCCAGTTCAACCATCGAAGATAAATAACACTTTCAAGACTTTTAAAAACCGCCTCGGCCCCTTGAAGAACCTCTCCATTGGAGAGAATCAATTGAAGTGATTGGGTAAAACGCTGGGGATCAATTTCCGAAAAGCGGAATGCGACCTCTTGATAAGGTTCATAAAGAACTTGATCCCCCGTCAGAGCCCGCCACCGCCCGACCCATTTACGGCAAAACCCGCAGTTACCGTCATACAAAAGAAGGGGTTTCATCTTGGGATTTGACACCCGGGGTTTATTAAAAGCTTTTGAAACCGTTTTCATTTTTTCCCTTTTCTAGCAGATTATCTTGGTCTTTTTCACTTCCTTTTTCTACTGGCATTAGGCCAAACAGGAATATACTAATTTATAAGGTTAAAGCACGGAGGCGGCTATGGACTTTAATGCTTATTTGAATTTAATCAGCAGTCAGAAAAACCTTCCTTTCATTTTATTTATCAGCGTTTTTTTTGTTCTTTCCGTCTTGGAAATCAAATATGGCGGCTATAAAGAAAAAATTCCCCGTCTTTTGCGCTGGCCCAATCATTTTTTATTAATTATTTTTAACGCGGTTCTTTTTCGAGTGCTCTTTCCGGGATTTTGTCTTTATGCCGCCATATTCGCCGCCGAACACCGATTCGGGCTTTTGAACCAAGTACCGGTTCCAAGTCTTTTCGGTATTATCATCACAATTATCTTTCTTGATTGGACCCTTTATTATCTGCACCGTGTTTATCATGCCATTCCCCTGCTGTGGAAGATTCACCGGGTTCACCATACTGATGTGGAAGTAGATGTCACAACCGGTCTTCGGTTCCATACGATTGAAATTTTAATGACCACTTTGGTTGAAGCCTCCGTGATTTATCTGATGGGAGCGCCCGTTTATGGGGTTTTCGTTTTTGAACTCTGGATTGGCGTCAGCAACCTTTTTAACCATTCCAACATTCGAATTCCTGCCGCTTTAGAAAAGATGCTGCGCTGGTTCATCATCACGCCGGACATGCACCGAACCCACCACTCTTCCAGCCCCGCCGAAACCAACAGCGACTTTGGATTTAATTTTTCCTGGTGGGACAGACTTTTTATGACCTATCACGAGCCTTTGAAGGCGGGAAAAGAAAAATTGGGTTTGAACATCTTTGAGGATATCCGCTATTTCGAGTTCAAATCACTGCTGCTTCAGCCCTTTTTGGACAAAAAAGGGGAATTCAAATTCAAAAATATTACTCGCGAGAATTAATCGGATAGGCGCAGTATCCCCGATATTGAAGAAATGGGGCCGAGGGAAGCCACGATTTGTCTTTCGTTTCTGATCGACGGCCTGGAATTTCAAAATAATACCAACTATCCACTACTTTCCCCGTGGGCTCGGTTTTGTTTAACCAGCTTTCTACGATAGGACGCGTAGTAGGAAAAGCCACTGGTCCCAGTTGATAGAAACTGGCATTTACCACATAAACTGAACCAGGTTGAGGTTTAAGCAAATCCTCTTTTTGAAACGGCTCCCAATCCAATCCATAGACTTGAGGATCAACTCCGCCTAAATAGGCCAGCTTTACCTTCCCCCAATTTCTTTCACGAGCTTTCAGGGACAATCTTTTTAAATCCTGACCCCAATCCAGATTGGAATCAGCCAGATAGTAAAGCTTCCGGTTAGGCGGTACCAATTCATTTAAATAACTGAGTGAATGGGGAAAATTAAACCCAACACTCGCTGTTTGCCATAAAAAGAGGCCTGCCAAGACCCAGACAAAAAAGATATTTTCTTCCCCTTTCCGCCAAAACCAAAGCACACCCCGTGCCGCGATCAAAAAAAGAAAAGGATAAATGGGAAGCAAATAACGGATGCCCAAATTGGGAGTCGGTAATACTGCGATAAAAAAGAAAATGGCCGGAAACAATTGCCACAAAGGAATTTGAATTTTTTTAAACAAAAACAAGCCTGAGGTAAACGCCAAAACAAAAAGAAACGGCAACGGTTCTTTCAATAAAAAAGCGATGGGAAGATAATACCAGTGACTTTCCAGGGTGCATCGGCCAAAGAGATAAACCGGATAAGGGTGTTTGGCGAAAACAAAATCTTCCGTAAATTTTTCTGGCAAGTTGGCCAAAACCGCCGATGGATAAGGTGAAAACAAGAAAGTAGGCAAATAAAGAAAAAAGATAAGAGCCGCAAAACCACTTAAACCACAGGCCCAGTATTTAAGCCGGATAGCGCCCTGCACACCCATCGTTTGCCGGGAGTTCGCCAACTCCAAGATCATGAAGATGGGAAGGAGAGTTAAACAATAAAGTTTGGACATTACCGCCATGGCCGCCAGAACACCCGCAAAAAAGCTCCAGGTTAAATTGAATTTTTGGAAGCTCTTTTGAAAAGCCAAAATCGCGGCGAAGAAAAAAAATACTGGAATGATCTCAATTTTTGCCACACCCGCTAGGCCAAGAAAAGTTGGATTGAGCGCCCAGAAAAAAAGAGTTACGGCGCAAAGTTTTGGATCATTTCGATTCATCCAGAAAAGCAAAAAACCGGTCAAAAGTCCAAAAAACCAGCTCACCCCGCGGCTCCAAAAAGTTATGGCCGGAAGCTGGTCCTTGTTCCACTCAAACATAAACTCGTGACCGCGATCGATGACATCGCCCGAAACCGGAAAAGTTTTTAAATTCAAAGCCAGCAGGGGCAAAGCCGTCAACCCCGATGCCAGGGCCGGGTGCAGGTGAGGTGTCCACACGTCCCCGCGGGTCAAATAATAATATCCGTTAGTGATTTCTGCCGGTTCATCATTGGTGAGTGAATCCGTATTTAACCTGGGAAGAACCTGGATGGAATAGACAAACGCGAAAAGGAGAAATAGCCCATAGATTTTTAAACCGTTGAATGATTTCACGCTTTTATTCTACTCAAGTGTTGGAGATGAAATGAAGTTTGTTTAATCTTAAAAATAAAAAGGCGCGGAACCCCGGGTTGACCGCGGGGAATCGCGCCTGGCGTCCAGACGGAAGAATCACATCAAAGAATTAACACTCGAACCCAACGAACTCAAACCGTTGTTGAACAGGGATTGAGAAAACAACGAAGCCTGTTGATCCAGGTTTAATGCCTGGGCGGCAGTCGAACTGGGACCCAGTAAATTAGCTAAATCCGTTTCCCAAGTGGGTGTAGAAAACGGCGAACTATTGCCACCCAAAATGGAAGCAAGACTGGCAATGGAAGAAAAGTCTGTGGCGCTGGAAGAAGGATCGTCCATCGAAGAAAGCACATTGAGATCGCTATATTGCACTTGGGCAAAATCGACCTGAGCTTTTTGGGCTGGAGTTTTCGCCGCGCTCATCGCTTGACTGAAGAGTGAATTGAAATCGGTAGCCGCGCCGCTTGCGGCACCCAA
>Ga0302155_10000369_pt1 | contig 37219 bp, 24 predicted proteins | sample I_Bog_N3_1_FD_193508 | JGI IMG/M metagenome (GOLD analysis project Ga0302155, IMG submission 193508) | Peat permafrost microbial communities from Stordalen Mire near Abisko, Sweden - I_Bog_N3_1 | ecosystem: Environmental > Terrestrial > Soil > Wetlands > Peat | place: Sweden: Abisko, Stordalen...
TCGTGGAAGGAGAGGACATCGACGGCCGGGGCGGTCTCCTCCATGCAGGCGACGTGTACACAGCCGATGGTGATGGGGGTGTGGGTTCCGGTGGCACGGAACAGATCGGCGGTGGCGCGGGCGATGACGAGGGCGCGTGTGCGTGCGTCTGTGCCGTTGCGCGCGGCATTGTCCGGCTCGTTGGCGGCGTCCCAGAACTGGAGGGCAGGCTCTTTTGCGGTGAGTTTGGCCAGGCCTTCGAGCCAAGTCTTCAACTCGGGCGGAAGATCGGTGCCAGGGGCGGCGGGGCGGGGCTGGTCGATGAGGCCGAGCATGACGCCGATGTTGTGTCGCTGGCAGGCGTGGAGGAAGTCGAGGAGGTTGCGGTTGGAGAGTTCCGGGTCAGCCTTCCAGGCGTTGTAGGCGATGAAGACGAGGACCTGATTGAGATTGAGGCGCTGAGCGTTCGTAAGGTCGCGTTCGACCTGGGCGTCGTCGTATTTAAGCCACAGGCCGGAGTGACCACGCGGGCCGATGGAGGTGTCGAGCGAGGTCGTGTAGTTGAAGCCGCGAACGTTTGTGAGATCGGAGGAAGGCTTCTCAGCGAAAGTTGGTCCTGCTATTAGAGCAAGGATGAGGATGAATACGCGTGTCATGGCTACTCCTGGCTGATGCTACAGTGCTTGTTTGTATGGCTGATCCTCTCGATGAAATCTGAACCGGATCCGACGCTGCGCTCACCCCATCATGGCCTACCGCGAGGACCGTGTACGTTACCGATTCGCCGCGCTCGGGTGCCGGTTCGGTGAACTTCGGCATCGTGAGCCCGGTCGCCACTGTCTTCCAACCGGATTCGAGCGAACTCGATCGCGCGACTCTATAGAACGTCGCTCCCGGCGTTGGATCCCAGGTTAATGCTACATTTCCTCGCGCCACGTCGGCCCGCGCGCCTATCGGTGTGGCCAGGTTCTTCCCCGCAACCGGGAGGAGCCCATAGACGCATAGCTGTCCCGTACCGACGTTCTCCATGCCGAAGCTTGCGAGATACACGCGTCCGTTCGCGATGGTCGGCGGCGCCATCTTCGAGTACTCGCCGCAATCGTCACGCTCTGGCACTTCAAGTGAGTTCCACAGCTCCCGCCGAATATCGTCTGCGTCGTACGCGTGCAGCACTCCTGGCCGCGATTCGTGCCACGAGTCCCCGGTCGCATGGATTGCCGCCCACAGAATGCCATCGTGCGCACTATTGGACGAGAGTGAAAGCATCGCACCGGGATGCCCCTCATTCGGTACGTCTCTCATCGCCGACGGAGTCTCCACCAACTTCTCCCCCTTAAAACTATAGACTTTGGCTTTGTCTCGCTGACCCCACACATACAGCAGTGGCCCCTTTTTATCGCTCACCCAATACACCAGGCTGTGCAAGTGCGATGCCGTCGCCTGAAAATGCTGCACCGCGTGCTCGTCCCCCAGATGCCCGAAGTTGCGCGTGTCGAGCGTATACAGCACTCCCTCCTTACCACCGCCGATCACGAGATGCGTGCCGGGAATCAGCGTGGCGCCCGAAGAATTCAGATCGTCATCCTTTTCGTCCAATGCTAAGTGGTTGGTCGGCGTGAACCAGTCAAGCAGCTTGAGTTGAGGCGTGAACTTCAAGAAGCTCTCGCTGAAGTTCTGCACACCGTCCCAACTTCCATTTCCGGTCACAACATATACATTGCCATCCGCGTCCGCCGCCGGCCCCTGACCGGATTGCCAGATACTCGCCTCCGATCCCGTCGGCGACGTGTTGAAGACCTTCGCCTGCGCCAACGTCAGCGCATCGTAGGCCATCAGGTAGCCGTGATACGGCTCCTTGTCGCAGTGCGACGCGTAGCCCACGTAGACCATGCCGTTGGCCAGCACCAGCGCTGGTCGCTGATTTTGCATTAGGGCGTTGAAGCCGTCCGCCTTGATTGCCACGGGACTCTCGGGCAGGTCCGTACCAGTCGCAATATCCAACTCGTGCAGTCGCTGCGTGTAGCCCGCACCCAAGCCAGGCGCATCAGCTCTAGCCCTCGTCAATGCGACGACGTACACCACATCACGTGCCTTATCGATCACCGGTGTCCCAATGATTCCCATCTGCCCGTTGATGTCCAGGCAACCGAAGTTCGTGCTGTGCATGTTGGCGGGAGTGCCAAAGTTCACGTGCCAGATCGGCGTGGTCGCCTCGGCATCGTTCGCGTCGAACGCATACACACTGTTATTGACCGTCGTCACAATTACGAGGTCGTGCGTGCCTCCATCCACCTGCACTCCCGTGACCACTAGCGGCTGCGTGTAAAGCTGATCGTCCACCACCCGCTTGAACAACATCCCGAACTGCCCCTTGTTCACATTCGCCGGTGTCAGCACGAACTCGCGCAGGTTGGCTCCCGTTCGCGCATTGTCATTGTGCTGTGTCAGTACGTCCACCTGTGCGCCCGCGTTGCTCATCGCGAAGACGCACATACCGAAGAAAAGAGAAGGAACTCGCTGCACTAGGCACCCACCGACCATTCGCATCCATCCATTCCAGTTCGATCTATTGAAAACGTATTCGACAAGACTCTCGCCAAACGAAGGCAGAGTATCGCTTCGGGGCCAGACAGCCCCACTGCTTTCGGGGGGATGAGCCTGGCACGGTTCGCGTTATACGCGCCGATTGTGCGCCCTACTGTCCGTTTCTTGTCTCAACCAGCACAACTCCTACTTCGATTTAATGATTTTAAATAGTCGCACGCTGTGAGCTGCCGCCGGCGACGCGAATAGGTCATCGTAACTGCCTAGGTCCGTTTGGCGCATAAATCGCGCACCGTTTGCTTACCTCGAATCCCGAGATCCACCCAGGACATCGTTACGTTCGTTGCCTCTGAGCCGAGATTGAACAGCCCTACGGCCCAAGATCCATCCGCCAGGGGTTTGGCATCCACTCGCGTCTCGCCGTCTTCCCTCACCATTGTAGCCGTAGCCATAGATGCCGAAGCCCTGCAGCTCCCAATTGGAGGGAACTCCGATGGTGGACCACTTGTTGGCGTTCTGGCCTTTGTCGCAGATGAATTCCCACTTGACTGGGTCGTCCTTGCCGAGGCCGGACAGATATTGAATTTCAGTCTCCGCAGCTCTTGCCACTGAGGCCAGAAGAAGGAAAAACAAGACGGCATAACGACCTATCGAACGCATCAAAATCCCTCCCAATTCTAATAGTGCGTATGGTTCGCTATGAGTCGGCGATACTCGGCGTTTCGCAGGATTGGGTGCGGTATTACGTTCGTGTTTCCACAAACACGCATTATGCCACCGTCGAGGGTGATCACCTGTTCCGCGCCGGTGTGATCGAAGTTGAACATGTGATAAACCTCGCCCTTGAAAAATAGCGTTGCCGCCCCATCGGGCTCCAGCTTGAAGCGGAACCAGAAGAAGGTGCGTTTTCCTGTGCCGTACCAGTCGCCGCGAACGAAGTTTGGGTTGCCGCTGAGCGGATGCGCGGGCCACGTCTCAAGCTCACGGCCTATGTTGTCGAACCAATAAAGCTGCGCGCCCAGGCCTCCGCCAACTGCGATCTGATTACTCTGGGAGCCGGAGCTCTCCCGGCGTTGTGTCTGCGCCGCACCCGCGGGATGAACGGGCCGAGGCGTATAGGTGCGGCCATTGGTAACGACTTGCGGCGTCTTTGAGCCATTCAGAATCCAGCCTGCAGTTACCTGCTGCGAGTGGTCGGTGAGGTTCTGCCAGAGCATGTCGCCGCTCTGCGCGTTGTAGGCGAGCGTGCCGACATCGCTCTGGCCCACCATCAGTTCCGGCTTGCCGTCACCGTTGATGTCGAGGAATTCCATCGCATCCGTGTGGTCATGATTGTCCTGGAAGTAGCGAGAGTTGTTCCAGACCTCATGCCCGTTGGCGTCCAGACAGAGATGGCTGATGACAACTTCATCAATGCCATCGCCGTTCACATCGTAAGGATAGATGTAATGGCCGAAGTAGTCTTTCTGGCGATGCTCGGCGTGCTGCCAAAGCGTGTTCAGATCCTTGTCGTAGGCGGTCAGGCTGATCAAGCCTCCCGTATCGCTCAGCACCAGCAGCGTATCGGGCCCATCGCCGGGATGAAACTTTGCCACCGCCATCCGATAGTTGTTGTAGACATGGGGCATCGGTGGCGAGGGCCAAGGCACCTTCTTGATGATGCTCCCGTCGCGTCCGTCGGCGAGCACCAGCCATTCCTTTCCATCGAGAAAGCGCCAGTGCGCGACTTCATCGCGGCCGGTGTGGTTAAAGTCCCATAGGATTCCCGGTGCTTCGAACTCGCCGCGTAACCGCGCGTCCTGCGCCGGCGCCTTCCAGCGCCAAAGCTCATGTCCGTCGTTGGCGTATATGATCGCCGAGTAGTCGCTCGTGATGCCCAAAATGGCATACTTGCCCGAGCCGTCGACATCCCCGTATTTGACGATATTCGAAGGCTCAATTTTGTACTCGTGCAGCAGCTTCACCTCGGGCGGCAGCTCCATCGTCTTCAGATCGTCTTCGCTGAAGGCGGAGTTGTTCGTCAATACCAGCACGTTCAGCGAAGGCTGCGGCTGGATGGATGTAAGGCGAATCTCTATCGTGCCCGGCTTCAGCAGGAAGTCACCGCCTCGCCGCCAGCTGAGCGGACCATGCCCAAAGATGCCGTTATCTTCCTTACCATTCACCACCACTTTGAAGCTGCTCTGCGCTGTGCCGATGCTGCGCACGAAAAGGTGATAGGTGCCGGATTCTTTGACCGGGAGCTTCGCGGTTACATCCCCCGTTACGCTCATGTTCAGCGTGTCGTTGTTGAAGAACCAGGTGTCGGCAGGGAAGCGGCCGTCGTTGGAATCGCCGGCGGGAATCGTCGCAAAGAAGTCGGAGGCAGGCACGACGATCGTGCCGGGCAGCTGATGCGCCGCGTCATGATGTTGCGGATGAAACTTCATCATCGGCGGGGCTGTCTGGGCCGTGGCCATAGCGGCGCCGGTTGCCAGGATGAAGGGAAGCATGCGTCTCATGGTCGCACCCCTTTGGATAGTTCAAACTCCGGCAGAATGTCTATAGGAATCTCTTTGGTTGTCAGCAGCGCTTTGGTCAGCGCCTCCGGCATTACGTCGTACTTGGAATACCATGCTTCCACGCCTGCACGGTCTCCTTGTGCCTCGAAGAGGAGGAGCTTCGTCGCCAGTTCCTCGATGACGACGGGCATCGCATCGAATGCGACGACGTAACGGCCATCGTCGCGCTGCTGCAGAGCCTTATGCTCCAGCAGGTAGTTGAACTCCATCATCTCCGCGCGTCCATGAGCTTCGCCTGTGCCGAAGCGCAGCGTTCGAAAGATTCCCGCGACGTATGAGGCGTAGATCGCTCTCAAATCGCTCTGAGGCAGAAGCTTCTGATCCACCAGCCACTTCGCAAGAAAGATGCCGGTCACATCCGCTTTGGCCTCTTCCAGACCGCCATACGCTGGCCCGATCGCCTCGCGAATATCGACCTGCTTCCCGTCGATCCTTGCGTAAGCCGGTCCGAGACCATGCGAGATTTCGTGCAGAATTGCGGACGTAAGATAGCCGAGCCCACTCACATCCTTCACCTGTTCGGGCGCCATCAGCTCTCCGGCAATCGGCAGAATCACGTTGGAGACGCGTGCGTCCATGAAGTTGCGGAAGAATATTTTCTTTGAGCCCTTCTCAGCATGGATTCGAGGATCGTTGGGCAGATTGTCCGCCACCGCCTGGTACCCGTAACGCAGGTCGTCGGCGCGTAGCGGCGCATCGGCAACCTCCATCGGCGTGGCTTGCCCTTCTTTCGATGGCTCATCTTCGCTGGGAATCGGCAGCGCCTGCTGCATCGCTGCTTCGTTCTTCTGGTAGACGGCCAACTTCCGGCTCTCGCCTTCATCGCGCATGAGGAGCGATCCGCCATAAGAGGTTTTTGTTCCTAAAAGACCGTCGAGATAGGTCTCGTAAGGAGCGAAAATCAGATCTATCTTCGGATCCTTCAACTCCAGCCAGGCGATGTCGCTCGCATAATAATCGTCTGAAAGAAGAGCTTCGGCGCGCAGGTTCAGGTAGCGGGCGAAAGCAGGGTCAGGACTCAGGCTGGCTGCGGCGTGCAGATCCTCAGACATGGGTTGCAGCCAGCGTGCATAAGCCGTATGGTAGGGCACTGCTTCGAGGCGGTCCGGTGTACCCCGCAACTCCGTTCCTGGTATGGAGCTGCGCACCGTAGTCCATGGGCTGTAGATAGCGGCCTTCTGCTCCGGGTGGGTCAGAGCATAGCTTTCAATCTGCTGACGTGTCAGGCCAAATGTGTAGAGTTCATGTCCCGGCGGCATCGGCTCTTCGCCGGCGAAAGGAGTGTTCTCGCTCACCAGGTCCCAACGGCTGCCATTAATCTGAAAGAGGCGAGCCATGACCTCGGATTGCGTTCCGTGGTACATGGCCCACCCACCCAGGTCGCTCTGCTGCCAATAGAGTTGGTCCATCAGCCGGCAGGCGTCGGCGAGCTTTGCAATCATCTGCAGTTCACGGCCATTAAGCCGTTCGCGATGAAAAGCCATCGGCACCGTTTTCCAGTGGGCCACGCGTTCGGCTTCATTGTGCAAAAGCCGTCCACCGGCATTGCGCTCTTGGATCGGTGCTGAGATTCCGACAGCGAGTGCGACAATGACCACAGCAGAAAGAAGACTCCGCAAACATTCACCTCATCGGGATGACCGAGAATATCTCGAACGAAGTTGTTTCAGCAAAAGGCGATCGCATTGTTTCAAGCTTCAATAACGATGTTCCTGGGCACCGATCTGCCGCTCTCAACCTCAGCCGGGACGTGGGAGTGAGCGTATTGACTACGATGAAGGACATTCGATATCGTCGCTTGCGTGGAGAAATTGTTTCTTTGGTGAATTGTACCGTGCCAGCCAGACGGGGCGCGAAATCTGATCGACGGAAAATCCGTAGCTGCGTTGTCTCGAAGGATGTCACCCATGAAGAAAAGTCGGCTGTATGCTGCGGCATTCGTTTTTGTCTCTGCGACCGTCGCCTTTGCGGACGTGAAGCCCAATCAACTTTTCAGCGATCACGCCGTTCTACAGAGCGGGATGACCATTCCGGTCTGGGGGACTGCCGATCCTGGAGAGCGGGTGATTGTGACGCTGGGTAAGCGTAAGCAGTCCGCAACCACTGACGCGAATGGAAAATGGATGGTCAAGCTTGGCAAGATGACGCCTGGTGGCCCTTTCACCTTGACTATCTCTGGGAAGAACACAATCGTGGTAAACGATGTGCTCGTTGGCGAGGACTGGATTGGCTCCGGACAGTCGAATATGGCCTTCACTGTCTCCAAGAGGGCGGCCAGCTTCGCTGGCATGTTGGACGAGGACAAAGAGATCGCCGCGGCGAACTATCCGCAACTACGCATCTTCATGGCCGTGACCGACAAGACGTACGAGCCTCAAACGGAGATCAAGGGCGAGTGGAAGATCGCAACATCGGAGAATGCGCCTGCGTTTTCTGCGGTAGCCTATCTCTTTGGCCGCGATCTGAATCAAGCGCTTAGAGAGCCGGTGGGTATGATTGTCGTTGCCTTCGGAGCAAGCACAGCTGAATCGTGGATCTCGCGGACGGCCATGTCAGGGGACCCTCAGATAAAGCCGATGCTCGATCACTTTGACGAACTCTACAACTTTTACGGATCGCATCCGAATGCCACCACGGACCAGGCGCCACCGTCACCTCAGACCATCAACTCGAGTCCTGGCAAGCCTGGGCCATTGCGCGATCCGGTGCAGGATCAGCATCAACCGACCGTACTCTACAACGGCATGGTGCATCCGATTGTTCCTTTTGCAATGCGCGGTGTGATCTGGTATCAGGGGGAGTCGATTGTCGGTGGCAAAGCCGGCGTAGCGCTCTACCCGCACGTGATGGAAACACTGGTGAAGGATTGGCGAGCAGAGTGGGGAGAGGACGATTTCCCTTTCTACTGTGTGCAACTGCCGCCACTGAAGAACACAAGCAACAATCCGATGGTGCGTGAAGGACAAGCGAAACTTCTGTCTCTGCCGAATACCGGTATGGCTGTTACGCTCGATGCCGGAGATCCTGACAACGTTCATCCGAAAGATAAGGAACCGGTTGGAGCCCGCCTCAGCCGCATCGCTCTCGCGAACGTCTACGGCAAGAAGATTGAGTTCTCCGGTCCTGTCTATAGCGGCATGAAGGTAGAAGGATCGGAGATCGTCGTCGGTTTCACGCATGCAGACGGGCTCGAGGGCAAGGGCGGTCCGTTGCAATGGTTCCAGGTTGCGGGAGCCGACGGTATGTACGCCGACGCTACGGCGAAAGTGCAAGGCAAAACAGTTGTAGTCCACAGCGATCAAGTGCCCGCGCCTGCCTCCGTCCGTTACGCTTGGGACAACTACCCGCAAGGCGCCAACCTTGTGAACGACGCAGGTCTGCCGGCAGCGCCATTTCGTAGCGATTCGCAGGACGTGTTAGCGACGATCTCGAAGGAATTCACCGGCAAATGAGTCGGGAGAACTTCCTGTGAGCTTCAGGGCGGAAGTGATCGATACGTTGGCAATGACAGTCACACCGATACCAGGAAGGTTTTCTGGGAAGACGGAGATGGCACTGCCGGTCAAGCCGTATCTGGCGATCCGGGTTCTGCAAGAATAACTCAAATCCGGAGACGAAGATGCGTTTGGGATTGCCCAGATACAAAGGGTTGGAATGCGGTCAGAGGCACGAAAGGGTTTGTAGCGGCAATACCAGAGCGGAAGAGGCCTGGATTATTGCCATTAACCTTGAAACCGCAAGGCGGCCTCCAGAAATGCACCCTGTTATTTCTGCGAGATTGGTCGGAGATCCTCCCCTTAACTGAAGCTGTTGCCTAGGAGTACTCATGGCAGTTCGAATGAAAGACATCGCCGAGTCGTTGAACGTATCCATCGTCACTGTCTCGAAAGTTCTCAACGGTGACATGAGCATCAGTGAAAGGACTCGAGGAAATGTCCTCAGATGCGCTCGTCAACTCGGATACAGAACCAATCTGACAGCCAAGAGTCTCGTAACGGGCTGTTCAAAAATGATCGGCCTGGTCGTACCGGATCTCTTTCATGGTTTCTATTCGGAGATCGCTGCGAATATGTCCGACGAACTCAGGAGCCATAATTACGGACTTCTGATCGCGTCTTCCCGTGAAGACGGCGATTTAGAACGCAATGAGATCGAACAGATGCTCGCACGCAGCGTGGATGCATTGGTGATAGCGACCTGCAGGACATCTTCCAGGACATTAACGGCAGCGGCCCTGGAAGTCCCGATCGTTTTGCTGGATCGGCGCCTTCGCGGGGACAATCTAGCCAGCTATGTCGGGACAGATAATCTTTTGGCTGGCGAGCTCGCGACGCAACACCTAATTGACATCGGCAGGAAGAGGGTCGCCCACATCGGCGGTCCAGCATCTAGCCCTGCTCATGATCGTGAATTCGCCTACCGTCGTGTGATGCAACAGCAGGGTATTTTGTTACCTGATGGGTTTGTAGTGAAGCGTGCAAGAAACGAAGAATCCAGCCCCATTACTGGAGCCCAGGCAATGCGACGGCTTCTCAGATTAAAACGTCCTCCCGATTCGGTATTTTGCTACAACGACCCCACCGCAATAGGAGCAATGGCCGCGATTCTGGAAGCAGGTCTTCGTATCCCCGAAGATATCGCGGTCGTAGGTTGCGGCAATATTCAACACGCAGCGTACACGCTCGTACCGCTCACTTCGGTCGATCAGAACACTCGGCAACTTGGCAAGACTGCCGCATCCCTTGCCTTGAATCGAATTGAGAGCTGGGCCAAAACACTGGTTAACCCAAGAGAAGTTATCGTAGAGCCCAAACTGGTAATACGAAATTCATCGATGGGGACGACTAGGTCGATCCGCCCTTGAGTGTTCGATTTTTTTCGTCATATCTGAATGGTGGACCGCTCAAGTGCTCGAAGCCATTCAGATCAAACATGCATTTCCTATTGACATCTCTCTAGGCGATCAATTAAAGTTCCGCTCGAATTAGTTTAACGTTTACCCTCCAGTCGCTAGCGACCGTTCTTTCACGCAGATGAGCACAATTTGTGGTCCAAAATTTATGAATTGTGGCTCTGTAGCGATAAAGGTAAACGCTAACCTTGAATCTAACCAGGCATAAGAGGTCTCCGATGCGTCTATTAACGAAACTCCGCTTTCCCGCAATTCCACGTGCTGCGTTCCGATTCATCTCGCTCCTGCTTTTGAGAATCGGGGTCGCTCTCGCCCTGGTAACGTGCCCACTGGCGGTCCAACTCGATGCACAGATTGCTGGGACGGGCACAATTCAAGGGTCGGTCACGGATGCAACTGGCGCTTTGATTCCGGGGGCGCAGGTGAAGATTACTGAGGTAAAGACGAATGTCGAACGTGATACTGTGACGTCGAATTCGGGATTTTACTCGGCAGCAGCGCTGCCGAACGGTCTTTATCGGGTAACGGTTTTGGCCAAAGGTTTCCAGACGTATGTGCAAGAGAACGTGGCTCTCGACGCGCTGCAGGTGGAGGGGCTGAACATAAAATTGAGCCTTGGCGCGAACGAAGTCACGGTTACCGTGAGGGAGGCACCGCCAGCTCTGAATACGGCCAACGCAACGCTGGGCAGCTCGATGGAGGTGCAAACATACCAGGCACTGCCGCTTGCCCTGAGCGGGCAACCTCGGGATCCGACGGCGTTTCTCTACTTCACACCGGGCGTGACGGGGGGAACTGTAAACGGCGGCAGCGGATTGAACCAGATGAACGGGGGACAAAGCAACCTGAACGAGACATACATCGACGGGATTGCCATGGACGATGTGAACCAGCAAAGCGACTGGGCGGTTGTGCATAGTACGTTCTCCGTGGATGCGGTGGAGCAGGCACAGGGTCAGACGAGCGGCGTGTCGGCGGCGTACCAGGGTCAGGGCTTGCAGAACTATGTGCACAAGTCGGGGTCGAACACCTTCCATGGTAGTGTTTTCGAGTACTTTCGCAACACTGCTTTAGATGGATGGGGATTTTATGCGCCCTATGCGCTCAATCCGGTGACGGGCAAAGCGATCAAGCCGGTCGAGCATAACAACGAATATGGCGGCACGGTCGGGGGATACATTCCGCACTTCAAGAACAAAGTTTTCTTCTTTGTCTCACTTGAAACCGAACACTATATCCATGGAACAAACCCAGCCTATCAGACGGTGCCCACCCTGCTAGAGCGAACCGGAAACTTCACCGATCTGCCAGCCGCTCAACCGATTTACGATCCTTCAAACACCGCTTCCTGTACCGCAAATTCGACCAACGGGGGATGCCGATACCAGTTTGGATACGGCCCTGGTGCTGCCCCTGGTCTCGCTGGCAATCCAGTTCTCGTCGGAACCCCGGACGTGATTCCTGCAGGGGAAATTTCACCGATTTCCAAATATATGGAGTCCTTCCTTCCCGCGCCGAGCAATTCCCTGGTGACCAACAACTACCTTGGGGGGTTCAACACTGGCTTTAATTATCCGCGTCAGAGCTACAAGATGGACTTTGACCTTCTTAAGAGCCATCGTTTCAGTGTGCTCGTTGTGGAGGGGGGGCGTTATGCAAATCCTGCCTGCTGTGATGGCAGCGGTCTTCCCCTGCCCTATCTGGCAACCGTTGGAAACACGCAGAACAACCTCACCGCGATTCTCACAGACGTGTGGACCATCAACGCACGTACCGTCAATCGTCTTAGCTATGCGCTGGGGGCTGGCGGGTTTCACGGCCAGGGCAGCGTCAACCCGACTTCAGCCAATTCTGTCTGGTATGCAACAGCTGCGGGAATCACCAATCTGCCTCCAGGACAAGCCACCAACTCATTTCCGAGCACATCTTTTGGGGGGCCGAACGCGACGCAGTCCTGGGCAAATGCTGACAAAGGAGGGTATGGACCAATCTATGTGTATCACATCGTGGATGGATTCCAGACCTCTCGCGGTAGACATTCGTTAAGCGCTGGAGCAGAGTTCCAATGGGAAGAAAGCAACTCCGTCGGATTGACTACAGGCACTTACTTTTCCATGTCCTATAGCAATCTGGAGACTTCCAGCGTTACTGGAACCACGGCGAAGTCCACGGCGGGTGACTCCTATGCGAGCTTCTTGGTTGGCGCTGTCGATAGCGCTGGCATCACCGATAATCGCCAGGTACAGACTCTCTACGCCAGATACAAGAATTTTTCGCCTTATGTGCAGGACGATATTAAACTTACAAGGAGGCTGACGGTAAACGCAGGGCTCCGATGGGATCTTTTCCAGCCATATCATGAGAAGTTTGGGCACTTCTCTTATGTCAACCTGGGTTTGACGAATCCCATTACCGGTACGCCCGGAGCTTTACAGTATGGCGGCAATGGAACGGGCCCCCTTTACTGCAACTGCACGTCTATCGTGCCGATCTATCTTGGTAATCTCGGTCCGCGCTTGGGCTTTTCATACGCGTTGAATGACAAGACAGTTGTTCGTGGAGGATTCGGGATTAGCTACACGCATGCTGGCGGAGTTGGCGGCCGTGGCGGCGCCAGCGGGGGGCCGGGGCAGATTGGATTCACTTTGGCCGCTTCGCCGAGCAGTCCGAATTCAGGGCTGACCCCGGCACTCTATCTTAATAACGCGCCCAGCTTTGCATACTCGAATACCGCCGTGCCAAGCGCGGCCGGGAGCATCGATCCCGCTCTTGGAACTGGATATACAACGAATGCCGCCTACAGCTCAACAAGCCCCACCGGAGTAACATTCGCTGACCCGAATCTTAGCAGGCGCGCTACAGAGTATGAGAATTTCAATTTTGGGATTCAGCGCGAAATCATCAAGCACACCACATTGAGCGTGGATTACAGCGGTTCTGATGGTCACTTCCTGGCGACTGGAATAGGCCGGGGGATTTACGGTAATCAGCTAAATCCGGCAACCTATGTGCTTGGTGGACTCTTGACGTCGCCTGCAACGCCTGCTAACGTTGCGGCTGCCCAAGCACTTTATCCAGGATTCAAGCTCCCATTCGCAAACTACTCGCCTTCTGCAACAATTGGACAGGCCCTTCGTCCGTTTCCCCAATACAATGGGTTCAGCGACCTTTGGGGTAACGTAGGAAACTCCAATTACTCCTCACTCCAGTTATCGTTGAAGCAGAACGACTGGCACGGCGTCAGCTATGGTCTCTCCTACACATGGGCAAAGACTATGGATGATACGGGCAGCTCTAGGAGCGCGTACGGTGCCGGTGGCAAGAATGTCGGCCAGGAAGAACATGCACTAAGTACGATCGACATTCCCAACAACGTTACGCTGTATTACATCTACAACGAGCCCTATGGTCACGGAAATGGCAATCGACTGTTAAATGAAGTAACTCGTGATTGGTCCTTGTCCGGAACCTTTCAGCACGAGGCCGGGACACCGATCGCCATCACCGGATCAGGCTGTAATCAGCCGTTCGGAGGCACCTGCATCCCCAACCTGAACCCCAATTACGTGGGTTCACCACGGATCAATGGGGGATACGGGCGGAAAAATTTGGCCACAGGAACCACGACTCTGCAATACATCGATCCGACCGCATTTTCGATTCCATTGCCATATACATTGGGTAACGCCTCCCGGACGTACGCCTACAAACTGCGTAACCCGGGCGGGTACACAGAAAACCTGAGCCTGCGCCGCTCGTTCGAAATCTACGAGCGGCTGAAGTTCACGTTCGAGGCATCGGCCTTCAATGTGGATGGACATGTGGACTTCAGCGGTCCGAATACTTCGTCGTTCACAAGCACGGCAGGTGCACCTGGTGTGGGGAACGCTACGAGCGGCGGGTCAAATGCTTTCGGCACGATTACTGGCCAGGCAAATGCGCCGCGCGACTTTCAGTTCTCAGGACGATTCACTTTTTGATGAGTGATTCACAGGGAGCGATTCAATGGCAAAGTTGTTCCGCTGAAGGATCCGTCTGTTTCGCTCTTGAGATGTCTAGCATCTGTCGCCGACAAGTTGGCGCGCTGCCCGGACCGTCACAATTAGAAAGATGCACGACCGCATTGTACATCTCTGGAGATCTTGCCTATGTTGCACTCGCGACGTCGATTTCTTGTTGGTACAGGCCAACTCGTCGGCTCTGCATTACTCGCTTCCAGCTTGCCGCTTGCTGCACGCGCGCAGGCCGGCGCACCCGCCGGATCGCCGGACGCATACGCCATTCCAAAACCCGCGATCGGCGGTCTATTTCAGCCGACATGGGAGTCGTTGCGCGATCACTATCGTGTACCTGCGTGGTTCAATGAAGCGAAGTTCGGTATCTTCATCCACTGGGGGCTCTACTCGATTCCGGCGCGAATCAACGAGTGGTATGAGCGCCATATGTATACCTCGGATGTGAAGTGGCACACCGAACATTACGGCTCTCCAGATAAGTTCGGGTATAAGGATTTTATTCCTCTTTTCACGGTGCCCAAATACGATCCAGGAGCGTGGGCCGAACTCTTCGCCAAGGCCGGCGCGAAGTATGTAGTGCCGGTTGCGGAACATCACGACGGCTTCGCCATGTGGAACTCCGATATCACGCCATGGTGCGCCGGGAAGATGGGGCCGAAGCGCGATCTGACCGGTGAACTCGCGAACGCGGTGCGCAAGCAAAACCTCATCTTCGGAGTCTCGAGTCATCGCATGGAACACGACGCGTTCGCTTATCCAGCAGCGGCTGTTCCAAACGACGAGTTCGAGCCGAAGTTTGCCGGCTTCTATGGGCCTCCCATTCCGGGTGAGTTCAACAACTCCAATGCTTCGCCTGCGTTTCAGGGTGACTGGCTGGCGCGCGTGCAGGAGCTCGTCGATAAGTATGAACCACAGATGATCTACTTCGACAACGGAGTCAATACGCGAGCTTACGATGATGTAAAGCTGCGTGCGGCTGCGTACTATTACAATCAAGCTGCAAAATGGGGTAAGGAATGCACGCTGGCAACGAAGGACGTCGCTTATCTCTTTGGCTCTGTTCAGGATTTCGAGAAGCAACAGCGAGCGCCGAAGTGGATCTATGACGCCGCGGGTTGGCAGGTGGATGATTCCTTGGGAAGCACATGGGGTTATACCGACGGTATGACCGTTCGACCGCCGGAAAGTGTGATTCGCGAGCTGATGGAATTGGCGAGTAAGGGGGGTAATTTGCTTCTGAACATCTCACCCATGGGCGACGGATCGATTCCAGAAGTACAGCAGCAGGCGCTGCTTGCGGTCGGAGAGTGGCTGAAGGTCAATGGCGAAGCGATCTATGGATCGCGCCCCTGGACTCGTATGGGTGAGGGACCTATGATGCCGCCGGAGCCGCCCGGGGATTGGAAGGGCGGTTCAACTGCCGTGCAGGGGCCACGAATTGGCCACCCAAATGTGCCGCCTCCGTCAGAAGCAGACTTCCGCTTTACGGTCGCGAAAAGAGCGCTCTACGCGCTTGGCTACATGCGGCCTGCGGCTGAAGCAAGCTTGACGTGTCTGGCCGCAGGCAAAGCCAGAGTAGACCGGGTTACTCTTCTCGGTTCCGCTATGCCGCTTCACTTTCAACAGACCACTGCGAGCCTTATAGTCAAGCTTCCAGCCAACGTCTCCCCCTCGGGAATGCCCTTTGTACTTCGCATCGACGGAAACATGCCTCTTGGGAGCGTGTGAGTTCAATGGCAACAAAGAGCGATGGACGGGGGCCGACTACTATTGCGCAACTTGGACGGGATCAGCGGAGACATCTTCTATCGCAATGGCTCGGGCGCGGATTTCACAACCGTAACCAACGAATGGCTCGATGCAAATATCCGAAGCAAGGGCCCTCTGGGCAAGCTCTATCCGCAATTTGCATACATCATGGAGGGAGATACGCCGACATTTCTGGGACTGATCGTCAATGGGCTGAACGCCTATCGCAGGCCGGATTGGGGAGGGTGGGGAGGGCGCTACCTGTATCGCATGCCCTATCAATGGAGCAGGAACAACCATACGACATGATCTGCATGGACATCATGATGCCCGAAATGGACGGGCGCCAAGCCATGCGGCGTATCCGGGCCATCGAGGAGGACCATGGAACCTTATCGACCTTAGGCGTAAAGGTCATAATGACAACGACAGTAGAAGACGTCAAGGAGGTAATCCTCTGCTTTCAGGAACTCTGTGACGCCTACCTTATGAAGCCCATTGACCTCGCGGAATTAGTTGAGCAGATGAAGCGCTATTAACTAATTCCTTAGGATCCTCCGTCCCTTGCCGGATCAGAGAGTCCGCGAAGCATCTCTCCTCGGAGCCGGCTGTTTGAGACTGTTTGTGTGCCTGGCTATCGAAAAAACCATGATCTTCAATTCCTCTCAGCGCTGTGCCGCAGCCCCCTTACTCGCATTGCCGTAGAGGATCGTCCCCTCCACCGCCCCAAGTTTCTCCGTTTTTCCCAGCAACTCTCCTAGCCTTGTAAGAATCTCACTTGAGTCGTTCTTAAGTGTCGCATCCGCGAGCGAGTCGAAATCGGCCGAGCGGCTCTCCACGAGGACCACGGGGGTTTGCGCACCCGATGCGCGGATCAGAAAAGTCAGTCTCTCCTTGTTTTCGGGTGAGATGGAATTGCCCAGCAGCACCAGATCAAAATCTCCGGCTCTGAAGTGATTGATCGCATCTTTTATTGAACCCGCGAACTGGATGATGTATCCAGCGGCTTTCCATTCTGTGCTCTGTATAGCCAAGAGCGATGGCTCCGCACCGACGGCGAGGACGACAGTTAAGTGCATAGATACCTCCTGATCCCGCACAGGTTAACGTGAAGCTGGCAGACATGAGCGATGAGCGCCAATATCCCGCGAGGACGCAATTTTACCTATTTCTTGTTTGGCGGACTGTTCCCTTTTGCACAGTGGGCTCAGAGGCCAGATCCCTGCCGGAAACAAGGCGAGCTAATGAAGCAAGTCTGTCCCCCTGCAAATCGACCTGGGGTATCCTCAATAAAGAAAACAGCAAACCAATGGCCGCTGTTTAGCAGTTGATTCGAGCGAGAGCGCCGTCGCCTATATTCAAGGGCTGGAACCCAAGAACTCTCTTCGTCGCATGAGCTGAGATAAGCTATGTTGATGGCATGGATGGCGGAAAACGATGTCCTCTAAGGATAACGCAGGCGCGGAACGATTCAGACTCTTTGTCGAGTACAGCCCGGTTGCGATGCTCCTAGTGAACGGTGCGGGGTCGATCGAGATGGTCAACATCGCGGCTGAGATCCTGTTCGGTTACACGCATGCCGAACTGGTTGGGCAGTCCGTCGATATTGGCAATATAGAACAATCCTGAGCAATGCTGAAAGAAGCGGTTGTCTATCTTTTAACTGCGTGGTTTCCTCGGATGCAACCTGCAATTTGCCAATCTTGCTGAAGCGGATAAAATAGTCGGAGAATGTATGCAATCTCCGAGAAACATATCCGAGGCCATCAAGCCCATCTCCAGGAGCGCCGTAGATCGCGCCATGGAAGCATTTGAGGAAAATGGCGGGATTCTCAGCACAGGAAAAGCGATTAAGCTCGGTATCCCCCCAGGACTCTCTATGCGCTCCGCGACAATGCCAGACTGGAGCGGATGGAACGAGGTCTTTATCGACTCGCCGATGCAAAGCCACTTGGCAACCCTGATCTCGTCACCGTCGCTCTAAAGGTTCCGCGAGGTGTCGTGTGTCTGATTTCGGCTCTCGCATTTCATAGGATGACCACACAGGTTCCGCACGCCGTCTACCTCGCCATTCCCGCAAATGACCAGGCTCCTGCTCTTCAACATCCTCCGCTCCAGCTCTTCTGGTATTCCAAGGCTGTATATGAAAGCGGTGTCATCGAGACGACGTTGGACGGTGCGAAGGTTCGCGTCTATTCGGCAGAAAAGCCGCTTGCGGACTGCTTCAAATACCGCAACAAGCTTGGCATCGATGTGTGCGTGGAGGCTCTTAACCTATATCGCAGGCGAGGCCGCATGAAGGTGGATCAGCTTGAGCGATACGCGAAAGTGTGCCGCGTCGAGCGCGTCATGCGCCCATATTTGGAGGCGGTCCTGTGACGGTTCCGGTGGTCAAAAACATGGGTGCATCGGTTCGGCAGCGGTTGCTGAATTATGCGAAGGCGAACGACCGGCCCTTTGCTGAAGTGCTCCAGTATTACGCAATGGAGCTATTTCTTTACAGGCTCTCAGTCTCGCCGCACAGCGAAAGATTCCTATTGAAAGGTGCGTTGCTGCTCACAGCATGGCAGGCACCAATTTCCCGGCCTACGATGGACATCGATTTGCTAGGCCGAACCAGTAACGAGATTGAAGTCGTTGTTCGACTGATGAAGGAGGTCTCACAGTTTGATGTTCCGAATGACGGCATCGTCTTCGAGGCCGCGTCGTTCTTAGGTGTCGCGATTCACGAGGACGCCGATTACTCTGGGGTGAGAACGGTGTTTATGGGACGGCTCGATGCGGCCCGAGTCCACATGCAGATTGATATTGGATTCGGAGATGTGGTCACTCCTGAGCCGGAAGAGCTCTCGTATCCGACGATCCTCGATTTCCCGGCGCCTGTTCTATTCGGCTACACCAGGGAGACGGTGATGGCCGAGAAGCTGCAGGCTCTTGTGCAACTCCGGATGTTGAACAGCCGGATGAAGGACTACTTCGATCTGTGGTTGCTTTCACGGCACCCTCAGTTGAATAAGTCAGCACTGCAAACCGCGATTGAGCGCACATTCAGGAACCGTAAGATGGAAATAGAGGCAACTCCTGTCGGACTCTCGGCGGAGTTTGGCAACGATCCGGGCATGCAGACTCAATGGAGGGCGTTCCTTAAGCGCTCCGCGATCACCCAGGCGCCGGAGAGTCTGGCAGACGTGGCCGAAGAGTTGCGGACGTTCTTTGAGCCGATTCTCGGAGATCTCGCGTGAAAATCCGCAGTACGTTGGTGATACTTTCTCCCCGAATTCTGTGCAGTCTAGTGCAGACAAGTGCAGTGCGTTCGTCTTCTCCAATCTATTGTAATTAATACACTTATTCAGAAGTATGCGTTTCCGTGCAGTCCCGTGCAAAACTACTACAATCAGACTTTTCGGGCGATCTGTTGCTGGGCGCTCATGCTTCCACTCTGTGGTGGAATAGGGGAATGATTCTGAAACGTAGAGAGTTTCTGATTCGAGGAACTGCCGCTGCAGTGGCACCAATCGTGGAGCGCGCGACACTCTTCGCTGCGCCCGGTACGGCGGCTGGGGAGCCAGCCGTGCTGGCATCGGCGCAGATTATCTGGTCTGTCACAGCGGCTCCAGTAGAGATTGAATCGGGAGGAACAGCGGCACATATCGCATCTTCGTTCTCCGGAGCGCCTAGAAACGCTACACCGGATATCCACTGCGTCTTCGCAAAGGAGATCACGCTGTCTATGGTTCCCTCGCTTGCAATTCTGCATCTATTCGCTTTCACGCGATATCGGTTGTACGTCAACGGCAGCTACATCGGTCGTGGCCCATCTCGCTATCAGAATCAGCGACCGGAGTACGACAGCCGCGATATTTGCAGCAAGCTAAAGTCAGGGCAAAATGTTGTGGTTGTACTGGTGCAACGCGACGCCCCCACAGGGCGCATCATGCAGCACGATCCCGGCTTTGTTGCCGCTCTTGAGTTGACACTCGGTGGAAGGAAGCAGGTCATTGCCACAGATTCGTCCTGGCTATCAATGCCGGAACGATCCTTTGGTTCCAGGGCGCAGGCTTGGTCCTCGATAAATGAGAACATTGATGCGCGTAAGACCACCGACTGGACCCAGCCCGATCTGACGCAACCTGTGTGGCGGCCGTCTGCTGTTGTGACCGGCAGCGAAGAGATCCGATTCTTCCCGCGTAGCACTCCGCTCCAGCTTGAGACGGAACGGCCGTGGTCTTCGGGTGCGCCAGCGTTACCGATGGATCTGGCGGCGGGGAGCGAGATCGAACTCAGTCTCTCCGAGATCGCGCAGGCCTTTCACCTGTTGGAGTTAGACGCACAGGAAGGAAGTTCGCTGGCGGTCTCCTACGTCTTGCCGCAAGGGGAAGAAAGCGGAAAATGCACGTATATCGCTCGCTCTGGCTTGCAGACCTACATGAGCGGCGATACCTTCGCCTTCCGGCAGCTTCGATTACACGTTACGGCAGGGAAGATTCGCCTGACCCGGGCGGCATCCTACGAGGTGCGGTATCCCTTCGAGCGAGCTGCGTCGTTCACCTGCAGCGATACTTTTCTAAGCCAGCTCTGGGGCATCTGCGCCCGCTCGCTTGAGATGCTGAGCGAAGATTCCTACGTCGATTGCGCCGACCGTGAACGTGTCGAGTGGACCGACGACAGCCCGCCGGCCTTCGATTGCACATGGGTGATGATGCGTGGTCCAGACGAGCAGGGCAAGACGCACTGGGGTGATGCTCGCCTGTTGCGCGGCCTGCTGCGGCGCATCGCTCTCACCCAGCAGCCGGACGGTCAACTCAAGGCCCATAGCTGCTCCGAACGATTTGACATTCACGCCATCATGGAAGACCGCACTTGCGATTGGGTGGTGCTGTTGCGCGAGTATCTGGAGAGCACCGGCGACACGGAGCTAGTGCGCGAGCTATGGCCCACGTTGACCACGCTGCTCGATTGGTACCGCAAGCGGCGTACCGCGCGAGAGTGGGAAGTATGGGACAATGCGCTGCGCTACCAGATCTGTGAAGGCACAGGATTAAACGCCATGGTCTACAGGATGTTCGCCGACTCCTCAGTGCTTGCCAGCAGCATCGGCAAACAGAGTGTCGCGCACATGCTTGCGCAAGAAACGCAGCGTTTGCAGTCGGCCTTCAATGAGTTGTTGTGGAACGAGTCGGAAGGGGCCTATGACAGTGCTCTCTTCGGGCCGGGCTCGCAGATTCGCTTGCAGCAGGGACGCAAATTTGATGGGCCCATCGTCGATGGCCGCTTCCATCCTACGGCTCAGGCCAATCTGTTCGCGCTCTACAGCAGAGTCGTTCCGCCGGAACGCCTCGCCTCGGTCAGAAAGTGGGTTCTGAAACATCGGGAAGAAGTGAGCGAATCGATGTCGCACTATTACCTATTCCGAATGCTCTACGAAATGAAGGAGGAGCAGCACGAAATCGAAGCTCTACAACTCATGAGGACTCGCTGGAAAAATCAAGTCGACTCCGAATGGCAGACGACCTGGGAGGAGTTAGAAAATAGCGGCGGGTCCAAGGTTCATATCTACGGCATTCACCCTGGCTATTTCCTGACGACATATGTTTTGGGTGCACGCAGAGAGGGCCCGGTCGATCTACGAACAATCTTGATTGAGCCGCGCTTCTCCGGCCTCGATTGGGCAAGGGGCATATGCGTCACCGAGTTCGGCCCGGTGGAGATGGAGTGGACGATGAAGAGCGGGCGCCGAACAGAGATTAGCTGCGTCATTCCCGCTAAGGTGCATGCCAAGGTTCGACTTCGTTCAGTCCACGCCAGGGATGTTTTGGAGATTGACGGAGCGGCCGTCGTTGTTCACAGCGTCAACGGATGGATTGAAGTCGCGTTGCAACCGGGGAAACACACGATCCGGACTCACAAGTGTCCAGATACAAGTTAAAAGATTCAATTATTTGGCTATTGTTCCCGACCCATCGAAAAGGCATAATTGGCCGTGAGATTACAGTGAACCACCTGCGCTGTCGGTTGCGAGTCAAGAATGCGTGTCTTATCAGCTTGTATACCCATGCCGCCTTTTTGAGAACCGTCTACAATTCCGGTGTTTCTCCGAAGTTGATGGGTGGCCGGGATTCTCCCGGCCACCCATCAGCTCACGTCCTCATGAACTGACTCAGTTCCTCGCAAGCGTGATCAGTTCAAAGTAGTCGAAGGACATGGTGTAATCGCTCGATGATGGATTCTTGTTTACGGCGACGAACTTGAGCGTTGAAATTCCGGCAGGCAGATTTACGTTTCCAAAATCTTCGTTGTAGAAGCCTGTCGTGCCGTTGTACTCGTCCTTGGGTCCGCTGACCGCGACCCCGTTGAGATAGAGTTGCAGCATGGCGTGCGAGCCGGCGCTCTTGAGGCTGGCGCGGAGATCATACACTCCGGCGGTAGCCACATTGATCGTGTAGGTGATCTCATCGCCGATCGCGGTCGCATTCAAAGACGTGGCGGTTCCATCCCGGGAACCAGATTCCGTATACGTCGTATAGTCAACGCCCGCAGTGTTCGTCTCGGGGAGCAGATGGGCCTCGTAGTACGTCGTTGGCGCGGCGGCGATGGCGGAATTGACCAGGATCCTGTAGGAGTTCTGGGACTCGAGCGTGGGAAGAGTAACCGTGACTGCGTTGCCTGAACTCGCGTAGTCGCCCTCCAGTGCCACGGCCGGCTTATAGACGTTGCTCCCTGGCGTTAGGGTCTCGACCCTGAGATGGATGGTTCCGTTGTTCATCAGGGAGGAAGCGTCGTTCAGGTTCTTGAGCTTGAGCGTCACATTGGACGAAGCTCCGCCCACCGGATCGCCAAGTATAATTTCGGATCTCCACATGTTGGTGTCATAGGCGGCGAAGGCGTCAACCACAGCGGTGTTCGAAGACGTTTCGGAGATTGCTTCTCCGGTCGCGTCCTTATAGGCGTTGTAGACCCACCACCCGCCAGTGGGAAATGAGCCGGTGGTGATGTCGGCCTGATCGCCCAGGGTCGCAATGAAACTTGAATTGCTGCTGTTGTAGTCCCAGCAGGATTTCACGCCGAAGGCGAGATTGCTGGCGCGAGAGGACCGTTCGAGTTTCGCGATGTAGGTCGTCAACTGTCCCGGGCTCCAACTCGTCTCATCCCCATAACTGCCTCCAGCATATTCGGTGACGGCCAGTGGCATGGGGGTGATGCCATTGGCAATCATCCAGGCTTTGATCGTTGCGGTGTGCGATTCAATGTCCTGGGGAGAACTTCCGGTCAGTTCATGCCAGCTTAGAATATCGGGGAGGCATTTGTTGGTCTTGCAGAAACTGAGAAAACTCTCAATGTAACTTGTGTTGAAGCTGGATGCTTCCGGACCCTGAACCAATGCGGACGAGTTGAGGATCTTGATTTCCTGATAGGCGTTGAGCCATGCCTGATAGTAAGCAGCGGTGTTGCGCGTGTTGCCGTTGTAGCTATTGTTCCATTGCCCATTCGGCTCGTTCCACGGCAGCCACGAATAGACGTTCAACTTATTGCTTACCGAATAGTTGTAGAGGAATGCTACTGTATTCCTCCAGGTTGTCTGGTTGCCGCCGTCACCGGGCCAGTATGAGTCTGTCGATGGGTTTTTCGCGTCGACGTAATAGTAAAGACCGACCATCAGCTTTGCGCCAGTTGCCGATACCCTGGCATAGGTTGCTGGATTGAAGAGATTGGGCTGATATTGATTCGCTTCAGTTGTGCCTGTCACGCCCGGACTCTCACCGCTCACGTAGGCCATTCCTCTGATCTGACTGACCTTTACCCCGTCGATGAGATATTGATAGGGATCGTTTGCGCTGACCGCATGGAGAAATCCGCTTGCCAGCTGGCTGGATGACCCAAGCTGGCTGGAATAGTCGACAGTGACGGTGACGGGAGTTTGCGCGTTGATGTCCCTGACGGCAACGGCCGCAAGGATGAGAAACAGGCTGTGAGCCACAGCTATTCTAACTGCATTTGCCATGTTCATAGTTACCTTCCTTTGCGATGCTTTCAGAAGAGTTCAGGCAATTCTCTGCATCAAGACCGGCTTGCCATTGTCTAGGCCAGTGTTCAATTGGGCTTACAGGGCTACAAAGGCCCACTGCTGCCGACCATTGCAAGAGCCATTACAAGTTTCCTATAGGGATTGCTCATTCAGATTTCCTTCTTAGATCTCTTCGCCTGCATTCCGATGCAAGGCTCATGATTCCCGCTGTGTCCAGGATGTCTCGACAAGTTAAACCGTCATCGCCAATCGTGCAGGCGGGGTCTGGACTGACGCGCCAATACTTGGTTCTGTATTTGGCATTGAAGGCATACACACCGCTGATTGCCGTGGCCCCATAAACCACGCCAATACTAAGCGTCGTGTTCCAACGATGTAAATCGTACAAATGTGCGCAAAGCCATGGCACTCATAGAGGTCCTGAAGCCACCCGAATGGATGGGAGTTCAATAGTACGAATGGGCCGTCCAACCGTTACTGGGAAACGCTCAGATTATGGCAGGTTTACAACCCCCAAAGGTCCGAGTAATATACTGTTCTAGACTCTCATCAGGAGAAGTACCTTTCATGACAACACCTGGATTACAGTGCATCGACCGGCGAGAAGAGGTTTGCGCGAAATGCGCAAATTATCATCTTTTATAACATCAGCCTGTAGATTATCGCCCGAAATGAAGAAGGGATTAGCACCGAAGTTATCGCCCTTCCTGTCCCGCACTCTTACGAAGATCACTCTTTTCAAACGGCCATTGCAGTATTCAGCGGAGCATGCGTTCCATGTCGAAGACTAACAACAGCCCCATCCGAATTCTGATTGTCGATGATCATCCAGTCGTCTGTACAGGACTGACGAGTATGCTGAGCGCCCAGCATGGCCTGGAGGTAGTTGGGTCGGCAGCCAGCGGGGAGGAGGCTCTCTCCATCGTTGTGCGCGATAAACCTGACCTGATGTTGCTCGATCTGCGCATGCCGGGAATGGATGGAATTGGTGTTTTGCAAGCATTGAAAAAAATGGAGAAGCCTCCCAGGGTCGTAGTCCTGACAAGTTTTGAAAAAGATGAGGATATCTATCGAGCGATTCGCGCCGGTGCTCAAGGATATCTGCTGAAGGACACAACAGAGTCCGAGATGATTGCCGCCATTTCCGCTGTCAACGCGGGAACGCGCTACTTCCCGCTTCACATCTCATCCCGGCTCGCAGATCGCATGATGCGTTCAGATCTAACTGCGCGCGAATTGCAAATCCTGGAACTGCTCGCACAAGGCTCCACGAACAAGCAAATTTCGGTAGCACTAGGAATCAGCGATAACACCGTTCGCCACCACGTGAACAATATCATGGAGAAGCTTCAAGTGTCCGACCGCACGGAAGCGGTAGCAACCGCTCTCCGGAGCGGGGTGCTCGCGTGAACAGACTAGGGCCTGTTCACACTGCACAGGCCCTAGTCTGGGTAGTGTGAGCAAGCAATCAAGCGATATAAGTCCTTGGCGGCTTGTTGTCGACGACCTCTACTGTCGAGTCAAATTTCCGACCGGTCGGGGCAATCGTCACTTTTCCGTCTTGCCCAAGCGCATCAGGAACCCTATGCGCTCTACCCTTGGCATGGCCAGCGTGGTAGTGGGCGTCTTGGCCACTTCGATCTGCCGGTTCAGCAGATTCTCGCCGGCTGCGAAGAGTTGGAATCGCTTACCGAAGTCGTGCATGGCGTAGGCATCCAAGCGAAAGTACCCATCCAGGATGAGGGTATTGGCGGCATCGTCGAACTGCCGGCCGCTCAGACGCCCCTGTAGGTTGAAAGTCCCGATGCTCGGCCGGCTAGCTCGCACATTCGCTGTGGCCAGGTTGCGGGCCACTTCGGGTATCCAGTTGCCCAGGTAGGTGGTGCTGCCCTCATTGGTTACGGTGGCCAGTGCGTATTGGTAGCCGCCATCAATTGTCAGCCAACGCCGGGGTGCGAGTTGATAGTCCACGGCTAGGCCACGGCTCTCAATCTGGCCCAGGTTTTCCCGCGTAAGAAGAGTAGGCGAGCTGGCCACCGCCGTAATGGGCCGATTAACCTGAGTGAGGAAGTAGCTGGCACGGACAACACCCCAGCGGCTCTCATTGGCTATGCCCGTCTCCCAGCCGGTAGCGCGCTCGCTGAGCAACGCGCCGTTTGGATTGGTGAGCTGGCTGCCCACCTGGGTGGAGCGGTAAAGCTCGTTGGGCGTGGGAGTACGAAAGGCGCGAAAGCCTGTCGCCGAAACCGCCCAATGATTCCAAAGCTTGCGCGAGACTCCGATGCGCGGATCGAAGAAGCCCTGACTCAGTTGGGTCGGCTGTGCGGACGCCAGTATCCAACTGCTTCCGTTCCACTGGAGCTTCTGCCCGTCGAAGTTCTGAAACCAGTCCATGCGGCTGGAGGCGGTCAGAGTCCACGCCTTGCGGACCCACATCGCTTCCCCGTACGCGGCCGAATCACGCTGGTGATCGTGCAGGTTGGTGAGGGTTGTCGATCCGCCGAGGCTCTGTTCCCGGTCCCACACGCGCACATCGTGTGTGTCAGCCCCGGCCACCACCACCAGGCCCGCGCCAAACGGCTGGCTGAAGTGCGCCGCCGCGCCCAACTCGTTGTCAGGCGTGAGCGAAAATTTGGTAGGATTCTCTCCGCAGCGATACGAGCAAGTAGCGATTCCATAATTGGGCAGGCTGGAAATGCTGGAAAACGTCTGGCGAAAGTGCTCCGCCGATCCGTACACCCGCATCCCGAGCGAACCTCCGCGCGGCGCATTCCAATCGCCGCCGGTGGCGTAGCGCCATAGCCGGGTTCCGTTGGTCTGGAAGGGCGTGCCGTTGCCACGCGACTCATTGAAGCCGCTGCCGCGCGCAAAGAGGCGTAGCGGCCCTTGATTGTGATCGACAAGCAACACGCCGTTCTGGCTATGAACGCTGCTGGCAATATCCACTGGCCCGCGCTGCGCTGGAGCCTCCTGAATATATCCATCGGTACCGAGTGTGCCGCCCGACGTCAGTAGCCCCCAGGGGCCGTGCTTTGTCTGGCCGAGCAAACTGTCATCGTATGTCCCCTCTGCCCCATAGCTAGACCGCAGTTCGATCTGGTCGGTTGTGGGCCGCACCGGTTGCACGCTGACGACGCCGCCAATTGCGCTCGATCCGTACAGGTCGCTGGCTCCGCCGCGCACCACTTCTATGCTCTTCACATCCAGCTCCGGCTGCTCCAGCCAATGAATGGTTCCGGCAAAGGCGTCGTTGAGCGGCACGTCGTCTTCGGTAAGCAAGGTGCGGCTGGCCGAGGTGGAACCCAATCCGCGCAGGCTGATTCCCTGCGAGGAAGGGTTCGCCACAAGCGAACTGGAACGCCGAAAAAGCTCCACGCCGGGTAACTGCCTTAGCTCGCCATCCATAGTCACGGCGGCTGTCGTCTCAAGTGCCAATTCGGACAAAAACCGCGTAGTGGCCGGACTTTCCAACTCACTCAGCGGGGCGCGATAGGCAGTCACTGTAAGTTGTTCCGTGATAGCAGCGGGCTCCAGGCGAATCGTGCCACCGGAACTGAGCGACACGTTTTTCTCAGAGAAACCTTCCGCTGCCACGCGCAAACGGCACGGTGCTGAGCACTGCACATTGAGCTGGCCATCGGCATTCGTGCGGCCCTGTAACTTACCGGAGGCATCCCACACCGCCGCATTTTTCAATGCAGCTCCGCTGCTATCCTCAACCGTCACGGTGATCGTTGCAGCGAGCTGAGCGCACAGTGGCGCTGCGCAGAACATCGACGCGATATACGCCAGCACGCCAGCCATCCTGTTGAATCTTGACCACCCCATTTGTCCACCATCCGTATCTGACGTCCTGCTGATTTTACGCCAATAGCTTTGTTGCGGCTGGCAGCCCCTAATCATCTTGCCACACATGCTAAAAGATGGTATTGACACGAAAAGCAACGCTGCGTTCAGGTCCAATTGCATTGCCGGAAAAAAGACCGCCAAAATCGATCACATTCAGAACGTTATTCAAGTTTTGGCCATCCGCCTGAATACGGATTTTCAAGCGGTCGGATTTGTAGATGTCAGCGCCCGCGGAAGCGTTCGCCTGAAAGGCTGGATAGATACGGCCACGAGCAAAATTGATGCGATTCAGCACCTGCTGACCATACTCGGCAAGCAGTGTGGCCGGATCGCCGTCAAAGTCGAAAGGCAGGCCGGTGTCATATTGCACTCCAAAGGCGGTCCACAAGCGCGGCGCTAACTGGTAACGAACGCGACCGCGAACTGTATTTCGCTGATCCTGAGAATCCGGCGTGTGACCGGTCAACTGAGACGCAGCTTGACTGGCGTTGGCCCCGAAGAAGAGTCCGCCGGTAACCGGAAACCAGACATTGCCGACGATGTACGAGTAACTTCCAAAGCCGGAAAAGCGATGCCACAGTGGGACCTCCAGCTTGCCTTCAAGGCCATAGAGAATTGCCTTGCGGAAGGCGATGGGGAAGCTAATGGTGGAATTCTCAATCTGGCTGTCGTCGGCGTAGTTTGAGACGAACCGCCGAAAGTAGTTGCCGCCCATTTTTACGTGGCCAAGAAAAACCTTGGTGAGGCCCGCTTCGTAGTAATCCCCTCGCGATGGCTGCACGGGCAATCGGAGAAAGCCTGTGGGGTCGATGGATGCCACCCCCGGGGAACTGGAAAGCAAGATGTTCTCGAATGAGGGGGTTTGAAAGATACGATCGTAAGAGAAGTGAATCACTGCTTCTGATTTTTGAAAGTAGTGTGAGACGGCGAGACGCGGCTCAAAGGCATGCTTGTTGAGCAGCAATTGATAGTGGTCCCAACGCAGTCCAGCGCTGATAGTCCAGTTGTGAAGGCGGATGAGATCCTGTACGAAGGCCGATTGTTCGAGGTCGGGACGGCTTGCCTGATAGGCGAAGGTTGCTGGCGACCCAGGATCGAACTGCGTTGGGTCCGAGATGTTGTAATTCAACATCTCGTTGAGAAAGATGTTGTCAGATTCAACGCCCGACTTCCACTCGTCGCGGCCGCTGTCGACGATAACGCTGCCCTTGAAGTAGCCCTCGCGAAACCAGTTGTGTTGAGAAACGATGATCGGAGTAGACTCCGAGTTGGAATAAAAATCATTTGAGTTATCGCGAATCATCCCACGCAGGTCGCCTTTCGCATTGCCGGAAAAGGTATGTTCGTAGGACGCAGTGCCCATGGTTTCAAAGTTGTCGGCATTTTGGCGCTGCCCTGCCGCCTGCTGCGCGATTTCATTTGGGATGTCATAACGAGCGAGTTCATGGCGCACAATGAATCGAACGCGATCATTCAGTGACAGATCCCGAGCAAAATCCATGGAAAAATCACCCACTGTTCCCGTATTTGAGAAGTTCTGGGGAACCACCGGGTTCAGATAGTGTTGCGTCGTGCTCCCACTTGCGCTGCCGCCAAGCGAATTTTTCGCCCAGACGTACTGTTCTTCTCCGAATGCAGCACCCGATTCGAAACTGCCACCGGAAACGGCAACCTGGCCATGAAAGCCCAGCTGTGCGTCCTGAAGAGTATTGACCTCAACAACACCGCCCATTTTGCGTCCGTACTCGGCGGGAATTCCTGCGGTATAGATGCTCATCGAGCCAACATCGTCGGCTTCAATCTCCGGTCCAAAGCTCGGTGAGCGCTTGTCCGTCAGCGGTATCCCGTCGATAACAAACTGCGTTTGGTACTCCGAGCCCCGAGGATGCAGCACGGCATTCCCCTCATAGAGCCAGCCGGGCTGGGAGTTCACCAGATCTTCCAAGTCGCGGCCTGGAAGTGAACTTACCCGATCCCGAATAAAGTCTGTGCCAATCTGACTGATTGAGCCTGCTTGATCGGAGTCAATCAATGGATTGGCCACGCGCACTGATACTGATTGATTCACCGTTGGCAACTTGAGTTGGATCCTGCATTCGCTGCTGAGCGAGGACTTTATCTCGACGGATTTCGAAATGACAGCAAAGCCAGGCTGCTCGATTTTGATCCGATAGATTCCATAAGGAAGACGCTGAACATCCAGATAGCCCAGATTGCTGGTGCTTATAGCATTGTGGTATTGATTCGCTCCGCTGACAATCTGCACCGTTGTTTTCACGCCAAGCCCGGCCGGATCGGTAACTTGAATGCGCAATTCGCCGTTATTGCTTTGGCACGCAAGCGGCAGGGAGACGAGAAAAACAACAATGGTAAATATTCTCATAAAGAGTAGACCTTCAAATCCGGCTACGGGCTTGAAGCTTCAGCCTTGCGAACTCTTGCGATCGGCTTGCACCATTTAATTCTACTTGGGGGCGTACGGAATCGCATGCCCTCGCTTCGCTTACAGCAACTTATGATCGATGGTGCTGAGCATAGTGTCTGCGGCTGCACGACTCCATCCAATGCGCAGATCCTTCACGGCATGTAGAGCGAAGGCGCCTTCCACACTGTGGGGAGCGGTGATGGCAAAGAAATCCGCGCGTTCTACATCACTCAAGTGGAACGCGGGACGCGCATCGGGAGCCGTATTCGCAATCTCCACATGACTCATCTCTATATTACGCACATGACGGAGGAAGAAGCCGGAAGCTGGCATGGTCCCGAACATGCCCGGTTCCGGATACCCGTTCTCGAACTCTGGTGGCCGTATTTGGGCGAGATCAGCATCTCCTCCACCGGCTGTCACTACATAGATGTTGGACAGCTTTACATCCTCGATCGGGGCACCCGGGACGCCACTAAGAATTGAACAGACATTCCGCGGCGCGTTGTAGCATTCAAGATTGCTGATGAGGATGCGCTTGAGTGAACCGACCTGTGTGATTTCCCTGGGACCTCGCAATCGGGATCCAAGCCGCATGAAGATAGGGCCTGAGGTAAGATCGCGCATGGTCGTATTGGCTATGGCGACATCTTCCAGCAGCGCGCCATCGACCGATTCAAGTCCATAGCCGTAGCAGCCTTCAAACACACAGTTCGAAATGGTGATGTTGATGAACCCCCCGTTGGATTCCGTGCCACACTTGATCCGTCCATTCCGTGAGACGCGAAAGTCTGGAGAAAATTTCTTAAAGGTTCCGTCCAACACAGAACCCATCTCGTAATAGCCGGTCACCAGGCAATTGGAGATGGTTACATTCCTTGTAGTCCGTGCGTAGCCCAGTGCATAACTTGACTTTGGGCAAATGCCGTCGTCCCATGGCGAGTTGACCGTGCAGTTGGAGACGCGCACGTTCTGGCAGCAATCTATGTCGATCCCGTCGCGATCGGTATCGATCTTAAGGTTGTCGATGGTCAGGTTATCGACGGCGGTCAGTAGAAGCCCAAAGTGACCGCCCTTGAGGATCGAAAAGTCGCGGAACAGGACATTGCGGCAGTTCTTGAGCGCGATAGTCTTGTTGCCCACGCCCGGCTGCCCGGCTATGAAGGGCGATTTGTCCCATTGATGCCCGAATCCATCGGAGAGCCCTTTTCCCCAAATCAGGCCTGTGCCGGTGATGCTCAAGTCGTGGAGGTCTTCGCCCCACAGCAGCGAGTTATGCCAATGGTTATGGCCGTAGTCCTGGTAGGCATCCCAGGCGGTGTTCGGTTCGGCAGCATCGTAGACGCCGCCGTCATAGCCGGTTGTGTCACCTGGGCGTGGCGAATCTGCAGCCACAATCACGCTACCCTGCTGTAGGTGGAGTTGAATCTTGCTCTTGAGGTGGATCGAAAAACAAAGATAAGTCCCCGCCGGAAAGACAACCACGCCTCCTCCCGCGTCGGCGGTCGCTTTGATGGCGCGGTTGACGGCCGCTGTATCCAGCGTCTTGCCGTCCCCGGTAGCGCCGTATTTACGAACGTCAAAGATGGTCTGGGGCGCCTCGGATGCGGAAGGAGATTGCTGGGAAGAAGCCGCAATGGAGAGCCCCGGAATCGCGGCCACCACACCTAAACTACCTGTGCGAAGAAAGTTGCGGCGTATCGAACTGAATGCTTTCATTGAAAATGTCCTTTGGGAACTGGAGCGTCAGCACAGAATTGAGCGTCGATCCATTCGAGTGGCAACCGGCTGCAGTTGCCAGGGTTTTGCGCTGGTTCATCTCATGTGCTTCCTATGAACGAACTTCAGCGCTGCGCTGACGGCAAGGCATCAACTGTCCGAAATTTCGAAACCCTTGGTTCTGACTCAGCCAGACGATAAGCCGAGTCAGGCTCACGGTCTATTGCTCCTCAAAGCGCATGAGATTTATGCCTTCAGCGTGCATGCTTCCAGTGTCTCGCGCATAACACGACTTCTAAGCTGGAAAAGCGCGCACTATCTAAGACGTGCCCCGTTTCTGAGCGAAGCGAGGCACGTTATTGAAAGGCAGAATCTTCGGGTTGGTTGATACAACCTAGAAGATGATCTTCAAGCTTCCTTGGAAGATTCTGGCGGCTAGTCCGCCGACTCCACCAGTGGTGCCTGTGATTGAGCCAAATGAGGTTGTCGCTGCTCCCGGATTGGGCGGGCCGCTCGAACTCGGGTTGGCGAAGCTCGGATGGTTCAACACATTGAATGCCTCAATGCGAAGATCCAAGGACAGCTTCTCCTTGATCGGGAAGACACGGGAGATCTGGCTATCGAACTGCCAGAACATGGGGCCGTTCAGAGAGTTTCTGCCCGTATTCCCGAAGGTTCCCAAAGCGGAGCATGTCGTAACAGAGGTGGATGTGCAGACGTTCGCGAAGGCGGTCTGGCTGAGGTAGGACTCGTCCGCATATTTTTGGGCGGTCGTTGATCCTGCGGGCGGCTTCACGATCTTTGTGTAGTGGTAGGGGTTGACGCCAGGAATCTGGTTGGGGCGATCGTTGCCAGTGGCGGTGAGAGAGTAGTCACTCCCCGCCGTCACATTGATCGGCGTGCCGCTGGTGATACGGAAGATCGGCGCCAGCTCCCAGTTGTTGGTGAGATACCCAGCGGCGCCGTGGAGCGGGAAAGCGCTCTTGAGGACCAGATTTGAGTTGACCATGTTGCGGATATCGGAGCCGCAGCGGCCGTAATCCTGACGGATGTTGTTGGGGTTCTCGACCTGCGTTGCGCTGATGTCGCCCTCGGCATCAACAATGTCCAGGCATTTCGAGTACGTGTAGTTGATCAAGAAGCTGAAGGTGGTGGATAGCCGGTGCTGCAGGCTGGCGATCATGCCGTTGTAGTTGTCGTAGCCGGTGTTGGACTCCAGGATCGAGCTTGAGGCACCAGTGCCGCCCCCCCCGAACTGATTGCCGCCGCCGTTGGTTCCAGCGCCGCCAGACACCCCCACGGGAGTCCCATTGCCGATAGGATTGGCGATGGTGAGCGCATAACGCGAAAGCGCATTGCCGGTAGTGGAACAATTGGTTCCTGCTGCACCGAACTTGACCGCGGCAGGACCGGTGGTAACAATTCCCGTGCAGCCTGTGCCACCCGCCCCCCATACGCCAGGGATGAAGACGGCGGGATCGAGCGGCAAACCGATGAGGGCGTGACGAACTTTTACCCCGTTGTAGATGATGGACGCTTGCCAGCCGCGCGGGAACTCATGTTGAACGCTAAAGGTCCACTGCAGCGAGTTTTGCGGTTGATACTGCGTTTGCAGCACGATCCACTGGCTCTGAGCTGGAAACAGGGCCGTAGCCGCGGTGGGAACCTGGGCCTGGGGGAAGGGGTCTACTACCGCCCCGCCGGTCTGGTTACAGCCGTAGCCGCTGGTACCGTTGATGAGCCAGGGATTGCTGAAGCAGAGCATTTGGGTGGTAGCGGGATTGGTCGAGGTAGAAAAGGGCGCGTTCTGTTGCGTGCGCTGGCCCACAAACATGTCAGGCTGCTCGTACACCTGCGCGAGGCCTCCGCGGACGACCGTTTTGCCGTCGCCGAAGAGATCGTAGGTGGCGCCGATGTTGGCATCCCACTGCCAGGGAGAATTCAGGGTTCCTGCCCCGTTCACGCCCGGATCGCCATAGAAAGAGATTCCCGGAGGCGCGTTGGGGTAGACGGAACTGATCTTGTTCTCCTGGAATCCGGCCTGACTGAATACGGCTACGCGGTGGAAGTAGTCGTCAGGGTAAAAGAACGGCGACCAGCGAACGCCGCCGAGCAGCGTAAGCCTACTGGATGCGTGGAAGGTGTCGGAGATGTACAGGCTGGGGATGTTCCCGCGATTGGCGTTCTGCTGCGACTTGCTCTGTCCCAGGCTGGTCATGGCTCCCTCAAGGAAGTCAAGCACACCGTTACCCTGTCCGGAAGAGACGGAGCCTCCGCCCGGCCCATTCTCGCTGTATTGCCCGTTGAAGCTGAAGGTGCCGTTTCCATCGTATGCATTGTTGAGATTCAGTTGGGTTCTTACGAACTCCCCGCCGAGGACAAGGAGGTGCTTGCCTCGCACCAGGGTCAGGTCGTCAGAGAAGTCGAAGGCGTTGACGTTGATCACGGCAAGGGCGTTTGAACCGCCGCCCATGCTAAACGCTCCCACGTTTGCGGCTCCCGAAGAAACAGTGAGTTGGAGGCCTGCGGCCACAATCTGCGGGTCGGTGACTCCGAGGGAAGTTGCGTTGATGTCGGCGCTGTTGTACCCGCGATCGTTACGCTCTCTCGTTCCCGAGATGTGGGCCGAGTTGACGGTGTTGGAATTGACGGTCCAATTCTCGCCCATGGTGAAGCTCTGCATGCGTTCGGAGTTTCCAGACGCCGTGGTTACGAGGATTCCGCCGTTGTTAGCGGAGCCGCCCGGATAATAGAAGGCGGGAAACTGATAACCGTCGATGAAGTACCGGGAGTAAAAGCTATTCTTCTGGTTGATAACGTAGTCAACCCTGGTCACAAACTCGTTGGTGAACGTAAAAGCGGGGACTTGATAGACGACCTCCCCTGTGTTTGGGTTAGAAAAAGAACCGCTGGCAGTGGGCAGCGGCAAGTGCGCGAGCAACGCCACCGCTGCCGCGTTTTTAACAAAAGTAGGCCCCCCCGGCGCGCTTCCGTAGATGTTGTTCGGAATGATGGCTCCGGTGAGAGGATCGCACAGTTGCCCAAATTTTCCGCAAGCCGGGACAGTACCGGAGGGCGTGGTGATTGGGTTTGTAGCGGAAAAATCGCCGCCCACATTGCCAGTGCCCGTGGTGCCGCCGACAGTTGTGGGCAGATACTCCGGTGAACTAGTTGTAGACTGCTTCAGATTTTCGTGCTGGTATGCGGCAAAGGCAAAGAGCTTGTCGCGGAGGATCTTTCCGCCGAAGCTACCGCCGTATTGGTTTTCGTGCAAGGTATCTTTCGATGCGGAGAAGAAGCTGGTGGCGTCAAGGTAGTTGTTGCGGACGAACTCGAAGGCCGATCCGTGATAGCTGTTGGTTCCCGATTTGGTAACAATGTTTACCAGGCCGCCGCTGTGCATGCCGCCCACCGCACCCAAGGCGGAGGACTCAACGCTGAATTCGGCGATAGCGTCGGGAAAGGGCACATCGAGGTTGGCGCCGGTCTGATAGTCGTTAGCGTCGCCGCCATCCAGCTTCCACTCGGAGGTATTTCCTCCGGGACCGCCAATCGCGTACACGGTGCCGGCCTGGTCGGGGAATTTGGTCCCCGTGCAATCGCCGCAGGGAGCCGCGGCTGTACCGCCAGCAAGCACCAGCAGGCTTTCCAACTGACGACCGTTGAGGGGCATCTCCGTGACTGCATGTTCGTCGATGGTCTGCTTGAAAGAGACGTCCTCGGTCTGCAGCGCGAGGCCCTCGGCATGGACCTCGACTTTGACGTCGGCCCTGCCGACCTTGAGGCTGGGATTGATGGCGATGCTGCTGCCGACCTCGAGAACGATACCGGTCTGCTCGTAGGTCTCAAAGCCCTTGGCGACAATACCGAGGGTATACGTGGTGATGGGAATGTTGGGGAAGATATAGACGCCGGCTTTGTCGGTCAGGGTGGTGTGCTTCACCTGAGTCGAGGTTTCCGTGAGAGTTACCGAGGCACCGGGGATAACTGCCCCTGATACATCGGTGACGGTGCCTTGAATGTTGCCGGCACCGGCGATCTGGGAGTAAGCCTGAGTGGCGAAGAGAATAACTGCAACGCAGAAGAAGAAAGCTAACCAGTGGTTGGCCCTCCCTGGTTGTCTGAATCGTGCAAATTGCATTGAAGCCTCCAAAGGAAGTTGAACAGTATTCGGCTGCTGTCGCTCGAAACGGCTAAGCGACATCAAACCCCTGATTGATAGGACAGCGAGATCATACCCACGCGCAGCAACGGCGCACAAGGCACGATTGGATAAAATATCGCGCCCCTAATGGGTCAGCATAACTCCGCAAAATAGATGGCCTACAAGTAGTACAAATGGCCTATATGCACCCCTATGCAGCAGCTTCACTTTGCCAGATGTTCGCAGTGAGCGTGTAGACAGTCATCATTTGGCAGGAGTAATATCTACCAGAATCCGATTTCATGAATAGGCGTAAGCAAGCGCCGTGACATTCTTTGATAATGCCTGACTTGTTTTTGACGAATGTGCGCACAGGAGTTTATCGGATGGCTGCATGCCTGCGTCCAGGTCGTCATTGGGACCGACGCTTCAAACATCTCTTGACAGTTTCTGCCTTGATGGTGGCGTGCGCTTCTCACACCTTCCTGTATGCAGTTACCCCAAATTCCGCGCCTGTACTCTATCGTACTGCGGCATCCGTTCTTGCACTCACGCCCGAGCAGGCAAGTCATGGTGATCCCGTGATTCTTCGTGGCGCTGTTCTCCGGTCCACGGAGCGCGGTATAGCGCTTCTGGACCCTACTGCTGGAGTATGGATCAACTCCGCTGAACTATGGAGTAATTCCTCTTATCCAAGAGATCTTGCTTCGGGCGACGAGGTCGAGGTGATTGGGATTGTAGACCCAGGGCAATTCTCCCCGGTCGTGATTGCGCGTTCCATACGCAAACTGGGACATTCTCCGCTGCCCAAGCCGAAGACAGTTACATTCAGACAATTGAGCACTGGAGACCTGGACATCCAATACGTCTCCATCTCCGGGATCGTTCGAACGGCAGGACTCCGTCCAAGTTCCTCGCGTTTACAGAGATTCTGGCTCAAAATCCAAATGGAAGACGGGTTTATTTATGCCTCATTCCCAGAGGAGGATGCCGACGCAGGAAGCAAATTAATTGATGCGCTCGTCCGCATCGACGCTGCTGCGGCATGTACGAAGAACCTCAACAGGCAAATCACGAACCCTACTCTTATGGTGCCTGGCATAAAGAGCGTGACCGTCTTAAGTCCTCCTCCTCGAAACTTGTTTGACATTCCTGTTACTCCGATTGGCAGGTTGATGCAGTATCGGTCTGGAACCGACTATTATCATCGCGTCAGGATTTCAGGAATTGTAACCTATTACAAGTCCGGTGAGAGCCTGATCCTTGAAGATCATGGCAGAGCGTTGATTGTGATGACA
>Ga0302155_10000371_pt1 | contig 37117 bp, 27 predicted proteins | sample I_Bog_N3_1_FD_193508 | JGI IMG/M metagenome (GOLD analysis project Ga0302155, IMG submission 193508) | Peat permafrost microbial communities from Stordalen Mire near Abisko, Sweden - I_Bog_N3_1 | ecosystem: Environmental > Terrestrial > Soil > Wetlands > Peat | place: Sweden: Abisko, Stordalen...
GCCGCCCAGTGGCAGGCGACGCGGCAGGAAGCCGCCCTTCGCGCCCACCGGCACGATCACCGAGTTCTTCACTTGCTGGGCTTTTACCAGGCCCAGGACTTCGGTGCGGTAGTCTTCCTCGCGGTCCGACCAGCGCAGGCCGCCGCGGGCGACGTTGCCGAAACGCAGGTGCACACCCTCGACCCGTGGCGAGTAGACGAAGATTTCGAACTTCGGTACCGGCTTGGGCAACTCGGGAATCGCGTGGGGGTTGAACTTGAAGCTGAAGTACGACTTGTTCTGGCCGTTGGCGTCGGTCTGGTAGAAGTTGGTCCGCAGGGTCGCCTTGATCAGGTCAAGGTAGCGACGCAGGATGCGGTCTTCGTTCAGCACCTGGACGTCGTCCAGGGCGGTCAGGATCGCTTGTTCCAGGCGCAGTTGCTTGTCGTCGAGGTCTTCGACGCTGAGCTTGCGGGCCAGGTAGAAACGGGTCTTGAACAACCGGGTCAACTCGCGGGCGATGTCGGTGTGGTTGTTCAGGGTGCTGGCGATGTAACCCAGGTCGAAGCCCAGGCGGATCTGCTTCAGGTACCGGGCGTAGGCCCGCAGCAGCGCCACGTCACGCCATGGCAGGCCGGCGGTCAGCACCAGGCGGTTGAACGCGTCGTTCTCGGCATCGCCACGGACGATGTGGACGAAGGCGTCCTGCAGCGTGTCGTTGAGCTGCTGGATATCCAGGTCCAGGCCTTCGGCGGCGGTGAAGGCGAAGTCATGGATCCAGAACTCGCGACCGTTGTTGTGACGCAGGCGATACGGGAACTCGCCGAGCACGCGCAGGCCGAGGTTTTCCAGGATCGGCAGGACATCGGACAGGGCCAGCGGCGTGTCGGCGTGATACAGCTTGCAGTGCAGCTCGCGCTGGCCGGAGACCTGGCCCAGCGGCTGGTAGAAGCTCATCACCAGCGGATTGCTGTCGTTCAGGCTCAGCAGGTGCTGCATGTCGACCACGGCCGAGTGCGCGGCAAAGCGCTCGCGGTAGCCGGCCGGGAAGCCTTTCGGGAAGTCCGCCAGCACGTTGGTGCCCTGGGCCTCGCCGAAGCCTTCGACCACCAGGCTCTTGTAGTCGTCCTGCCAACTGCGGCAGGCCTGGATCACTTCGTTTTCCAGTTGCAGCGGGTCGATATCGAGACGGTTCTTCGGATCGACCCGCAGGATCAGTTGCACACGGGCCAGCACGGACTCGGAGAAGAAGGTCCAGAACTCGCAGTCGGTGGCTTTCAGGCGATCCATCAGCACTTGCTGGATCTTCTGTCGCACTTCGGTGGAGTAGACGTCACGCGGCACGTAGGCCAGGCAGTAGCAGAAGCGGCCGTACGGGTCTTTGCGCAGGAACACGCGGATCTTGTTGCGTTCCTGGATCTGCACGATCGACATCACGGTGTTGAACAGCTCGTCCACCGGCGTCTGGAACAGATCGTCGCGGGGCAGCACTTCGAGCACCTGGGCCAGCTCCTTGCCCAGGTGGGCCTTGGCCTGGAAGCCCGAACGGCGCTCGACTTCAGCCACCTTGCGGCTGATGTAAGGAATGACCCGCACGCTTTCGCCGTACACCGAAGAGGTGTAGAGGCCCATGAAGCGGCATTCCTTGATGACCTTGCCGTCGGCGTCGATCTCGCGGATCGAGACATAGTCCGGGTAGGCGTTGCGGTGCACACGGCTCGGGTGCGCGGCCTTGGCGAACGACAGCGGCGTCGGTTCGCGCAGGTAGTTGACGGCGTAGTCTTCGATGCGGGTGTCGTCGGGGGTCAGGCCGGCGCGCAGCAATTTGGTCAGGCCGAGGAAGGAGTTGGCGTCATATTCGATATGACCGCCGTCCTGCTCGTCACGGACCACGAACTCTTCGTAGCCGAGGAAGGTGAAGTGGTTGTCCACCAGCCACTGCAGGAAGGTCTTGATCTCGGTTTTTTCTTCCGGGTCGATGGCGAACTGGCTGGCGTCGATACCGGCCAGCAGCTCCTGGACCTTGGTCTTCATCGGTTCGAAGTCGGCGACGGCGATACGCACTTCCGTCAGGACCTGTTCCAGCTCCTTGGACAGCACGCTCAGCTCGGCGGCGTTGGCGCAGCGATCGATTTCCAGGTACATCAGGGATTCTTTGTCGATCCCCTCGCCCTGGGTGCCCTTGGGCAGGACTTCAAGCAACTCGCCCTTGCTGCCGCGACGCACGCTCAGCACGGTGGTTTGCAGGGTGTGGATGCTGTAGCCGCGGCGGTTCAGTTCGGTGCGGACCGAGTCGACCAGGAACGGCAGGTCGGGGTGCAGGACCTCGACGGCGGTGTGGGTCGACTGCCAGCCATGGCGTTCATAATCCGGGTTGTAGGCGCGAACCTGTGCCTGGGTGTGGTCAAAACGCTCCAGCAGACGCCAGGCCGAAAGGGTGCAGCCGGCGAGATCGGAGAGCCGGCGCTGGGTCAGCTCGTCCAGGGAAATGATGCCGAAGAACTGCTCAGCGAACAGCGCCACTTGTGGCAGTGCCTGTTCGTTGATGTGCTGCGCCAGTGCCGCCTGCAGTTGGTGCTGGAAGTCGGCTTTGCTGGCTGCGGTGAAGAACGCCATCTGTGGTACTCCGCTTGGGCTTGTTATATAGAGAGAAGCGTCGCGTTTTCTTCCCCGAAAAAGGGGACCTGCATCACTCTGCAGGGTAAATCCGGGCAGTACAGAGTGACAGGTTGATGAAGCTGGCCGCGACCCAGGGGTCACATTCACGTTCAAGATAGTCGCACACGACGGCAACGGCCGGGTGCACAGGCTGTCATTTCGAGGGCGACTCTCCGTTGCGCAGCTTAACGAGTGCGCGAACGCCGCTGCTTGCGGCGCTGCGACATATTCGGACATTGGCTGGTAGCACAAGTGCGGAGGGTGTGCTCAAAAAGATGAAACGCGAAGCCCCAGGAACTGCGAGACGTTCAATTCGCCGTTACCGCAGAAGTCATCTTCGACCTTGAATTGGCCCGAAAACGCCTCAGGCAGGACGATGCCCCCTTCGATCATCAGCGCAAAGGGGTACTGGGCCGTCACGGGGGAAAACTCCACCTTCAGCACCGAGGGGCCATAGGCCTCGAGCAAGCTGGAAAAATAGCGGTTCACACCCTCTATCACGGTGCAAACCAGGTCGAGGGCAGGCTGGTCCTTGTCTGAGAAAACAATCCGCTCCGGCAACGCAAGGGGCGCGTCAGCCGGGGGGCGGGTGTAGCCGACCACCTGGCCATGGGGCGCGGTAAAGACGGCTTCCAGGGCCAGGCTGTGGGCTTCAACCGGTTGCATGCTCCGTTTCAGGTGAAGTGCGTCGTTGAAAAAGCCCTGGATTTGTCCCCCTGCCTCCTCGACCTGCTGCGCTGCCAGATTGGTGATCATGTAAAAACCGTCCAACGGACGCTGGAGAATTTTCTGAAGCCGGTGCTGGATGGTGCCGGCATATCCCAGGTCCACCAGTGTGCAACGACCCGCCGGGTCGATGTCGAGCGCCGCCATATAGGCGCTGAAGGCCGCTGACTGCTCAATGCAATAACCGGCGATGGCATCGCGGTGATCAAGTACATATTGCTTGACCTTGGCCTCATCCCCCGGCAGGACAACGAGTTCATTACCACCCACGGCGGCAAAGCCCAGCCTGGCTTTCAACAAGGCACTCATCGTACCGTTGAACCGCCCTCCACGGAATAAATCTTCAACTTCGATCCCCTGCCCCCACAACACCGCCAGCAACGATTGCCGCGAGCAAAAGAAGTACTCGGTCTTTTCCCCGTACAAGTCGGCGTAATACCGGTCAAAAATCTCCTTGAGGTAGAACCCGTCCCTGGCCAAAAACAACACGCGCTCGTAATGCCCCGATACCAGCTGTTTACTCAGCCAATTCAAAAAGGCCATGATCAGTGGGCCGTAGACCAGATACCCGACATCGACCAGGTTGGCCAGTACCACGGGCTTGAACCCCTTGTCCAACAGAGGGTTGTTGGCAATCGCCTGAACCGCCGGCCCCAGTGCCAGTCCATCACGCCAGTCACCCTCGCCTTCGCGCCATCCGTCGGGCAACCGCAATCCCCGCTCCAGCGCCAGGACGGCAGGATTGAGGATGCCCACCGCAGAGAGGCCATTACGCAGCACCTGCTGGATATCCGACTGCTCGTTATCGCCCACATGCCGGATCAACGGCCCTTCGAGAGCGATCAGATAAGGCCATATATCACCCCGATCCTTGCGCCGGCCCAACTCGCTGGAAACATAAATCTCATCGACCTGCCCCATGACCCCGAACTTTTCCAGCACCGCCACGATGAAAGAGCGCTCGAAATAACTGTCGCTGACCACGATCACCCGCTTGCCCTGAAGTTTGAACCCACAGAGCACACCGAGAACCGCACGCCGCGGGACCAGGCAGCGTTGCTCGATTTCCAGCTCTATCGCCATCGCGGCCCGGGCGATATCAGCCTCCCAGCCGAAAAAAGAGAAACACCCATAAATCTCGGACAGTTTGACCTCACCGTTTTCCGCAAGCGCTCGTGCTCGCAACTCGGCTGACTTTCGGACGGTATAGAAGTCGTCGGCGCAGGACACAGCGTGACGCTGTTCCAGCTCAAAGCCGATGTAATGCTGTACATCTTCAGGCGATACGGAAATCCTGGAGAACAGAGTGTCGAAAAAATCAAAAGACACCACCGGGAATCCGGCAGCCTCCTTGATGTGCCTGCTCGTTTCAAGGTAATGACTCAATAACTTACTGCCGCCCCCCCAAAGAAAGCGTTCACTTCGCGGATTGATTTCCCCATAGACATAGCCTGTCTCCTCGGCGATGACGCCAATGGAACGTTCGATCGCATGGGGCAACGTACCGTCATCTCCGGCCGGCTCAGACTCGAAGTCTTCGTAACGCCATTCGACATCGAACAAAGGCTTCAAGGCGGCGACACGCGCCCAGAACATCGCGCCTACCGGAAAGTCGATAAAACCTCGCTTGGGGTAGCGAGTGATATTCAACCTGGCGAAAAAATCCGGCAGTAGATGCCCAACGGATAACCAGTGATGAAACCAGTAACTTGCACCTTGCGCATGGGTTTCAGGGGCAATGACACCGGCGTGCGGTTGATCTCGATAGACCCCTCGAATCAAGTCGACGGTGGCCGGGCTTCCCAGCAAACAGTCGAACAGATGCGTCCTCCAGGCTTTCTGATCGCCGCCTGTGCGCAGCGATTTTTTAGTGTGCAGGTGTAGCATCAGCTCATGCGCCTGTATCTGCGTGCTGAACGCCACCAACCAGGGCGCAAAATTCCGGCCGCGGTTCGGACACACTTTCACTTCATAACGAACGACGCCGTGCCCGTCCAGCACCTGCATCACCGCCAGACGACTCGCCTCATCCGTTACCGTGAGATAGAAATCACAGTTGCGTCCCAGATTCCGGAAGTAATGCGCCATCTCTTCAAAGACGTCGGGGTAAAACACATGAATGACCACCGCGACACTCTGTTCTTTCATGTTTGCAGCGACCCGCCCCTTTTCTGCCAACTCCCGGTAGTCCAGGCTGCGTATCGGTTCCCTGGCCGCCCCGAAATGGCCAGGTGCAATATTTATCGCACCCTGTAAAAGCCGATGGCCAAAAAGCCTGAACGCGACCCGATGCAATAACGGCTGCACAAATGCCGGTGCGCGACGATAAACAGCACGGCCAAGGGACTTCAATTTGCGCGGTAACGGCGAGCCGACAGTTACGGAGCGTCCCGACAGCAACTGCTTGATAAATCGTAAAGGCGCCGTCAGTTGCCAGGAATGGGACGTCAACAACGCCTGGTTCTGCAACATCAGCTCAGAAACCCGGCCACGCAGGACTTCTCCAGCCTGTTCGAGACCGCTGACTCGATTAATCAGCGTGGCCTGCTCAGCTTCGAGCCTGACCACGCCGGACTTCAGTTCAGCGTTAACCTTCCCAAGCCTGGTCAGGCCCGACCTCAGCTCAGCATTCACCTCTTCCAACCTGGTCACGCCCGACTTCAGCCCGGCGTTGACCTCTTCAAGGCAGGTCATTTGCGCCTTCAGCGCAGCATTTTCTTCATCAAGCTTGAGGATATTCAGGAGATCCTCAGGTTCACTGGGCTCGATAGTTTCAACGCCAAGATCGTATCGCTGCAAATAGCGCACTCGTCCGGCCTTGTCCGAGACATGGAAGGCGACCCGGGAAATACTTTCCCCGGTTTTGCCAAACACGCCCACATAATCATTCCAACGCTCTTCCGGACGCGGACCAAGCTGAGCGCCGACAAATGACTCGATCAGCACCGGCGAGTAGCCATTTCTCTGCCCCCATTGAACCAACGACTTTCCTGAGTCAGGATAAAAACGCCAGCTGTCTACCGGGTGACGATGAATATAACCATTGCTGGGGGTATTCAAATAAAACAGCCCGTCCGTCTTCAGAATCCTCAGGACCTCCAGGAACACCAACCAGAACATATCCGAATGTTCGAAACAGGAACTGGCAATCACCACATCGACAGAGCACTCCTCGAAGGGCAGGCAATAGGGGTCCTCCAGAACCTGATCTACATTGCGCCCTTCAACAAAATCACACCCGGTGTAGTGATAGCCGTCAGGGATAAAAGCCCTGAGTGATCCGTTGACGTCCTGGGCCCCTACTTCAACGACTTTGACCTGCCGACCATCCCGGTACTGGAGCGACTCGATAAAATGCTTGCCGTGCAGCATTGCCGAAGGATGCATAAACCTCCTTTACACTCAGTAGTGATCAACACTCAGGCTTATATTCAGGAAGGGGATACCCATAATTCCGGTCGATACCGGATCGTGGTGCGACCTGATCAGCAAACCTTCATGACACCAATGCAATTGCTTGTGATCATGCTGTTCACCATTGGCGATAGCGACTTGAATCACATAGTCACCTTTTGCCAGCCAGGGCATGAAAAACTCGAACTCCGCCGTCAATATCGACCCCGCATGCGCGGAACAGGTGCTGCCCAGTTGGCTGATATAGGTGTTGTCACCAAACAGGGTCTGTCCCAGGCGGTCCTTTACAAAAAAACCGATAATGGGTCGGTCCAGAAACACAAAGGTCTGGGCCTCTATCTTGAGGCTGACGCGCTCACCGCCCAATATCCAGGTCAGCCCTGCGCCGGACGAGTCGGTCAACCTCACCGCAATGATTCGAGCTTCCTCACCACCAAAGGCATCGGGCGCTTCAGGATCGAACCTGAACACCTCGATATCATTTCTGAGATTGCTCGAATTGATGTAATCCGCGCGCTGATCGCGCCACTCCAAGGTTGTACGCCCCTGTCGCTTCAGGGCGCTTTCAAGTTGCGCGTCCTGCTGCCCCGTCGCTCCCGATTGATCGCGACTGATAGAAGAAAACAAGCCATTCAGATAACGCTCGCAGACCCAGCGAGCCTCGCCCATTTCCCTGGGTTGCCCATGATCCAGCCACAGTACCCGATCGCAAAGATTGATGACCGAAGCCGTGTCGTGACTGACAAAGATCAGTGAATGCTCTTCCTTGAACTTGCGGATAAAACGCATGCACTTTTGCGAGAAGTAGGCATCGCCTACCGAGAGGGCTTCGTCTATCACCAGGATATCGGCATCGACATGGGCAATGACCGCAAACGCCAGGCGCACGTACATACCGCTGGAGTAGGTTTTGACCGGCTGCTCCATAAATCCGCCGATATCCGCAAAGGCCGCTATCGCGGAAAATCGCAGATTGATGTCTTCGATGCTCAAGCCATACAGCGAAGCCGCCATATAGACATTTTCGCGCCCGGTGAACTCGAGGTTGAAACCGGCCCCCAACTCCAGCAATGCCGCCACCCGTCCCTGAACCCGAATGGCGCCCGATGCCGGCGTCAAGGTTCCGCAAATCAGCTGCAACAACGTTGATTTACCGGAACCGTTGCGACCAATCACCCCGATGGCCTCGCCCTTTTTCATTTCGAACGAGACATCTTTCAGTGCCCAGAACTCTCGGTAATAACGCTTTCGCCCGAACGACAGCATTTGCACCAGCCGATCACTGGGTTTGTTGTAGATCTGGTAGCACTTGCTGAGCCCCTCAGCGGAGATGGCAATATCAGAGGACATCGGCAAACCCCCTGCGGGTTTGTTGGAAAAAGGTCAGCCCGAGCCAGGCGACCACGCCACTGGCCAGCAACGACAGGCACCAGGGCCCCGGGTCGGGCAACGTGTCCCAGATCAGCACCTGCCGGGCATTTTCAATGACCTGGGCCAATGGATTCAGATACATGAGGTGCTGGAAGCGTTCGGGCAACGCAGTGACCGGATAAAAGATCGGGGACAGAAACAGCAGTGCGGTGATCAATACACCGACCAGGTGGCCGATGTCGCGAAGGTAAGTGCCCAATGACGCCAGGACCCAGGACACCCCAAGGGTAAACAACAGCAACGGCAGTATCACCAGGGGCAGCAACAGTGAGGTCAGATGCGGACTCTGGAAAAACAGCGAATAGAACACCAGCCAAACACATAGATTAACCAGAAACTGAAACAGCGCACCCGCCAGCAGCACAATCGGCAGCACTTCAAGTGGAAAGACGATTTTCTTGACATAGCTGGTATGAGCGAGCACCACGCCCGGCGCTCGACTGATACATTCAGAGAATAGATTGAAGACAATCATGCCGACAAAAAGAATCAGGGAAAACTCCAACGGCGAACTACTGCCGGCGCCCCAACGGGATTTGAATATCCCGCCAAAGACAAAGGAGTAGATACCCAACATGAACAGCGGATAAACCAGTGACCATAAAACGCCCAGAAATGAACCGCGATAGCGCCCGACAATGTCACGCCGTGCCAACATCAACACGAGACCTCGGTGACGCCACACACCCCGCGACATATCCCTCTGCCCGCTCGTGAGCTCATGCATTCGATCCCTCCTTCTGTTCATCAGAAAACAGCGGCCTCTAGGCCGGGCTAAACAAACCGCCAATCACAAAAGACGTTCAGATTTTTCTGATCAAAGCGGCAAACAGCAGCCCCAGATTGCCGCCGATTGTCTGTCGATAGACGCCGGAACGGCGAATACCGGCGAGCCGAGGAAACAGTGGTTGATCGCGAGCCGCTTTAAAGTTTGAAAGGGTTTCAACACTCTGCTGGTCCAAGCGGTGGCTCATCACTTCCAGCGCTCGGATATTTTTTCTGTTCCACTCATTAAATCGCCCATGGAGCACCATCCACAGCCGATAAAGACGCGCATACCAACCGGCATTGCTGCCCACCAGATTGCTCTTGTGCTGACGATAGAGGGTCTTGGCATGGGGATCGTAAAAGACCACGCCGCCCTTGGCCCCAGACACCAGTTGGTAAGCCCACCAGTCATGGGAAACAATGGCGATATGCGGGCCCGCTTCGCGCAGAAGCTCCCGGGCGGCATGATTGAACACCATCGTATTGCCACCGCCGATACACTGTACCAAGGCATTGGCAAACTTCGGTGGTTGGGAAAACTTTGGCGACTGGCCGGCGGCGATGCCCAACTCACTGATCAATTGGGTGCGACCACAATAAAGTGCCGGAACCTTCGCAGGCACGCTTTGCAGCCACATCAACGCCGTTTCGAGTTTGTCTTCGTTCCAGATATCGTCCTGATCGGACCAGGCGTAAAAGTCCGCCTGAACTTCAGCACGACAGGTCAACGAGAGAAAGTTGGCCGCAAAGCCCTTCTTCGGCCCGGAAAATATTTTCAGGCGCTCTCGCGGCCAATCACTGGCACAACTGCGGACGACTTCCAGGGTTTTATCCGTAGAGCCGTCGTCGGATATTGCCAGGCTCCAATTGAAATGGCTTTGACGCTCAAAGGAGTTGATCTGTTCGGCCAGAAAACGCTGACCGTTATAGGTACACATCAAGATTGAGACTTTCAAGGCCTCGTCCTCCGCAAAAAGATTTTTATGAAAAATCTTCAACCGGACGACAAACGCTGGAACTCGGCTTGAGGGTGAGTATCAAGACTTCCGTCGCTAGCGTCTACTGTCAGAAATGACAGGTCTGTACGAGTGCTCCTGACCATGAAAATAGTTAAACCGCATCAGGAGGCTGCTTATAACCCTTGAGCGTTCCAGTCATTCAGCCCTGAAAAATATCCTGGATACAGGCAAAATAGCGCTCCCCCCACCCAGACAGGACGCCCCCATGCAGCTCAGCACCGCCCACCTTATCGCCAACCCCTGCGACGATGAAGAAGACAACATGGCGATGCTCTGCTGCCATAGCGACAAGGGCGAAATGTTCCTGATGACCCGCTACCCCGACGAGGACGAGCTGGAGATCACCCTCGATGGCGAACCGTCGACCCTGGACGGGATCAAGGTCACCCTGAGCGCCACGCGCCTGCTGATCGAAATCGCCGCCGCCGATGCCGACGCCCTCAATGGCGACGATCACCTGGAGATCCAGCACCAGACCGCCGCGGCCGACCTGGCCGAAGTCGAACAAACCCTGAAAAATATTCTTGCCGGCACCGGCACCTATGTCAGCGAGCTGGGCTGACAGCGGATTGGCCTGAAACATCTGCGATCAGAACCGACACAAAAAAGTACGAAGCTGTGGTTTAGAGTGTGGCGGTTTTTTACTTCTGATCGGGAAAGTGGCATGAGCAAGTGGCTGAAGGTTTTTGCGCTGGTGTTGGTGGTCGCAGTACTGGCAGCGGGGTCCTGGCTGATCTGGGGGCTCGGTAAAGGCAATGCGCTTTGGCAGATTGTCAGCCAGCAATGCGTACCCCATCAGCAGGACGCCCAGAACCCCGCGCCATGCCTGAGGGTGGATCTGCAGCAGCACGTTGCCTTGCTCAAGGATCGCCAGGGGCCGTTGCATGACCTGACCATTCCGACGGACCGGGTCACCGGCATCGAGAGTCCGCTGCTACTTGAGGATAATGCCTACGCCTTTTTCGCCAGTGCCTGGCAGCAACGTGGGCGCCTGTCCGCCGAAGCCGGCAAACCGATCAAGGATGAGTTCCTTTCCCTGGCGATCAACTCGCCATACGGTCGCTCCCAGGGCCAGTTGCATATCCATCTGGCCTGCCTGCGCCCCGAGGTCTACCAGCAACTGGTCGAACAAGCCCCACGGGTGACCCAGGCGTGGCAGCCACTGGCGGTCAGGCTGAACGGCCATGAGTACCTGGCGAAACGCCTGGACAGCCAGGACCTGAAACAGGAAAACCCGTTCAGGGTGCTGGGTGAGTACGCCCGCCAACAGGGCGACAGCCTGTCCCACTACGGCCTGGCCCTGGTAGTGGCACCCGGCGGTGACTTGCTGTTGCTGGCCAACCGTTTGAGCCTGAGGGATTTCAGCCGCGGCTCCGCCGGTGAGATCCAGGACTATGGCTGTGCACTGGCCCAATAACCCGTAGCGCGACCTCGCCCCGCCCAGTGGAAAATCGCCCGGGTGTGGCTACTTGCAGGAGATGATTCCCAACAAGGTAAGACTTTTCCTCAAAATCCATAAAAATCCCCATAGCCGTTAGTCGCCACCGCCCCCGATGCATTAAAGTAACGCCCCCAGCCGTGACATTCATTCGAATGCCGTCGGCGACCCTCTCCAGGAACACTCATCGATGGAACATCGTGAAGCGCTGCTTGCGCTGCGAACCTTTCTCTCAGCGCAGATCCTCGGCCAGGAAAAACTCGTCGAGCGCCTGTTGATCGCCCTGCTGGCCGACGGTCACATGCTGGTCGAAGGCGCCCCGGGCCTGGCCAAGACCAAGGCCATCAAGGAGTTGGCCGAAGGCATCGAAGCGCAGTTCCATCGCATCCAGTTCACCCCCGACCTGCTGCCCGCCGACATCACCGGCACCGAGATCTATCGCCCGGAAACCGGCAGCTTCGTGTTCCAGCAAGGCCCGATCTTCCACAACCTGGTGCTGGCGGATGAAATCAACCGCGCGCCGGCCAAGGTCCAGTCGGCCCTGCTCGAAGCCATGGCCGAGCGCCAGGTCAGCGTCGGGCGCAGCACCTACGACCTGTCGCCGCTGTTCCTGGTGATGGCGACCCAGAACCCGATCGAGCAGGAAGGCACCTACCCGCTGCCCGAAGCCCAGCTCGACCGTTTCCTGATGCACGTCAAGATCGGTTTCCCCGATGCCGCGGTCGAACGGCGCATCCTGCAACAGGCCCGGGGCGAAGCCCTGAACGGCGAAACCAAGCCCGAGCGCCGGGTCAGCCAGCAGGCGATCTTCGCCGCGCGCAAGGAAATCCTCGGTTTGTACATGGCCGATGCGGTGGAGGAGTACCTGGTGCAACTGGTGATGGCGACCCGTACGCCGGCCAAGTTCGACCCGGAAATGGCCGAGTGGATCGCCTACGGCGCCAGCCCTCGCGGCTCCATCGCCCTGGATCGCTGCGCGCGGGCCCATGCCTGGCTGGCCGGTCGCGACTTCGTCAGCCCCGAGGATATCCAGGCGGTGCTGTTCGACGTGCTGCGCCATCGCATCATCCTGTCGTTCGAGGCCGAAGCCGCCGGGATCGACCAGGATCGGGTGGTGCAGCGCATCCTCGATGTCGTCGCCGTCGCCTGACCCGGACCATGATCGCGCCCCTGCCCGCCGAACCCGGCATCCGCACCACCCTCGCCGAACTGATCGAGATGCGCCATCGCGTGCGCGAAGTGCAACTGTTCTCGACGCCGAGCCAGCGCAGCCCGCTGATCGGGTTGCACCACTCGAAGTTGCGTGGGCGTGGGGTCGACTTCGACCAGGTGCGGGTCTACCAGGCCGGCGACGATGTGCGCACCATCGACTGGCGCGTCACCGCCCGGACCCAGGAACCCCATACCAAGCTGTTTCACGAAGAGCGCGAACGGCCGATCTTCATTCTGGTGGAACAGAGCCGCCAGTTGTTCTTCGGCTCGGGCCTGACCTTCAAGTCAGTGCTCGCCGCCCAGGCCGCCAGCCTGATCGGCTGGGCCGCCCTGGGCCACAACGACCGGGTCGGCGGGCTGGTCTACGGCGACAACGAGCACTACGAAATCAAGCCCCGGCGCAGCAAGCAAAGCCTGTTGCAACTGCTCAACCGCCTGGTGCGGGTCAACCACTCGCTGCATACCGAAACCGCCGCCGATCCCAATGCCCTGGGCCTGGCGCTGATCCGCGCGCGCAAAGTACTGCGCCCCGGCAGCCTGGTGATCGTGATCTGTGACGAGCGAGCCCTGACCGACGCCGCCGAACAACAGCTCAACCTGCTCTCGCGCCATTGCGACCTGCTGATGCTGCCGGTCTCCGATCCCCTCGACCACGCCCTCCCCGCCGCCGGCCTGTTGCGCTTTGCCGAACGCGGCGCGCAACTGGAACTCGATACCCTCAACCTGGAACTGCGCCAGGCCTATCGCGCCCAGGGCGAAGCACGGATTGCCCGCTGGGAGCTGCTGGCGCAGAAACTGCGGGTGCTGCTGATGCCCTTGAGCACCCAGAGCGAAATGGTCGAGCAGTTGCGCGAATACCTGAACCCGCAGCGACCGGGGAAACAGCCATGAGCAGCCTGGAGCAACTGCAACCGCTGATCACCCCACCGATCCAGGGTTTCTGGCCGCCGGCACCGGGCTGGTGGCTGCTGCTGGCACTGATTCCGCTGCTGGGCGTCGGGCTCTGGTACCTGCGCCGTTTCCTCCCGGCCAAGCGCCCCGTCGCCCGCGCCGAACAGCCGCTGGACCCGGTACGCCTGGCCGCCCTGGCGGAGCTCGCGCAGTTGCCCAAACCCTATGACGGCGCACCGGCCGGGGCCTGGTTGCAACAACTCAACGGTTTGCTCAAGCGCCTGTGCCGCAACCATTACCCCTACAGCCAGAGCCACACCCTCAATGGCCGCAAATGGCTGGCGTTCCTCGACAACCGCTGTCCGGCCGCCGGCCTGACCCGCTGGATGGTGCTGGTGGAAGGCGCCTACAAGCCCGAATGCAAGCTCGACGACAAGGCCATCGCCGGGTTGAGCCAGGCGATCGACACCTGGATCCGCAAACATGTTTGAGTTCGCCTGGCCCTGGCTCTTTGCCCTGTTGCCGCTGCCCTGGCTGATGCGCATCCTGCTGCCCGTGGCCGACAGCGGCGAAGCATCGCTGAAGATCAGTTTTCTCGCCGACCTGGAAAGCCTGGCCCGACGCCGCGCCCGGGTCAGCCTGCCGAGCTGGCGCCAGCAATTGCCCTACGTCCTGCTCTGGCTGCTGCTGTTATCCGCCGCCGCACGGCCGCAATGGCTGGGCGAACCCTTGCCGGTGGCTGCCAGCGGTCGCGACCTGCTGGTGGCGGTGGACCTGTCCGGCTCCATGGAATACCCCGACATGCGCTGGGAGGACGAAGACATCAGTCGCCTGGGCCTCGTCCAGCACCTGCTCGGCGATTTTCTCGAACACCGCGAAGGTGATCGCGTGGGCCTGATCCTGTTCGGCAGCAAGGCCTATGTGCAGGCACCGCTGACCTTCGATCGACGCACCGTGCGCATCTGGCTGGACGAAGCGAAAATCGGCATCGCCGGCAAGAACACCGCCATCGGCGACGCCATTGGCCTGGCCATCAAGCGCCTGCGCCAGCGGCCGGCGCAAAGCCGGGTGCTGATCCTGGTCACCGACGGCGCCAACAACGCTGGCGAAATCGATCCGATCACCGCCGCGCACCTGGCCGCCGAAGAAAGCGTGAAGATCTACACCATCGGCATGGGTGCCGATCCGCAACAAACCGGGACCCTGAGCATGCTCGGCCTGAACCCGAGCATGGACCTCGACGAACCGGCGCTGAAGGAGATCTCCAGCATCACCGGCGGGCGCTATTTTCGTGCCCGCGACGGCCAGGAGCTGAAAACCATCAAGGAAACCCTCGACCAGCTTGAACCTGTCGCCCAGCAGCCGACCCAGGCCCGCCCCGCCCGGGCGCTGTATCACTGGCCCCTGAGCCTGGCCCTGTTGGTCAGCGTGTTGCTGGTGATCCGCGAACGCTGGCCGGACAATCTGTTGCAACGCTGGCTGGCACGCCGACAGTTCCTGCCGCAGCGCCCGGAATGGCGCCAGCGCCTGGAACGCCTGCGTTTGCGGAGGCGTCGATGATCGAAGTCCTCTGGCCGCACTGGTTCCGCCCCCTCTGGCTGTTGGTCCTGCCACTGCTGGGCTGGCTGCTGTGGCAACTCTGGCACCGGCAGAAACGCGCCGGCCGCTGGCAGATGATCCTGCCGACGGCATTCCATCGGGTCCTGCTCAATGGCGGCAGCCGCAACAGCAGCAAACTGCACCTGATCGCCCTCGGCCTGGGCTGGACCCTGGCCGCCCTGGCCCTGTTCGGCCCGAGCTGGCAACGGGTCGAAGAGTCCACCCAGAAACCGTTGGACCCGCTGGTGGTGCTGCTCGAACTGACCCCGGACATGCTCGCCACCGACACGCCGCCGAATCGCCTGGAACAGGCCCGGCGCAAACTCTTCGACCTGTTGCGCGCCCGCAGCGACTCGCAGACGGCGATCATCGTCTACGCCGGCAGCGCCCACACGCTGGTGCCGCTGTCCGATGACCTGGGCACCAGCCGCAATCTGCTGGACGCCATCAAGCCCTCGATCATGCCCGAGGAAGGCCATCGCGCCGACCTCGCGGTGAAAAGGGCCCTGACCCTGCTCGAACGCGGCGCCCTCGGCGAAGGCCGGCTGCTGCTGATCGGCTCGTCCCTCAGCGAACAGGAGCGCCAAGGTATCCGCCAGGCCCTGGACGGCAAGCCCCACGACCTGCTGATCCTCGGGATCGGCACCCGCGATGGGGCGCCGGTGGCCCAGGAGAACGGCGGTTTCCTCAAGGACGCCCAGGGCACGATCCTGGTGCCGCATCTCGACAGCCAGAGCCTGAAGGACTTCGCCGGCGAAATCGGCGGCCGCTACCGCCAGGCCCGTCTCGATGACAGCGACCTGCGAGGCCTCGGCCTGCTGGATGGCCCGCGCCACCTGCGCAAGGACGGCCAGACCGTGCAGCTCGACAGCTGGGCCGACCAGGGTTACTGGCTGCTGCTGCCGCTCCTGCTGCTGGCCGCTTGTGCCGGACGGCGTGGCTGGCTGTTCTGCCTGCCGCTGTTCTTTGTATTCCCACAGCCGAGCCAGGCCTTTGAGCTGAAGGATCTGTGGTTGCGGCCGGACCAACAGGGCCAGCAGTTGCTTGAGCAAAAGCGCCCGCTCGAAGCCGCCGGGCATTTCGAGGACCCGCAATGGCAAGGCCTCGCCCTCTATGAAGCCGGCGACTACGCCGCCGCCGCGAAGAAGTTTGCCGAAGGCGACGATGCCAACGCCCACTACAATCGGGGCAACGCCCTGGCCCGCAGTGGCGAGCTGGAGGCAGCGCTGGACGCCTACGAACAGGCCCTGGAACGTCAGCCGGACTTGCGGCCGGCCTTGCAGAACCGGACACTGGTGGAAGAGTTGCTCAGGGAAAAGCAGGCCGCGAAGCCGGTTGAGCCGAGCAAACCCGCCGATTCCGCCGAGACCGGCAACGAACAGAACGCCGCGCAATCGGCCCCGGCCGGGACGAACTCGTCCAGCAACGCCACGGCGCAGTCCACACCCCAGGAGCAGCACCCACCGACCGGCAATCAGCCGCCGGACGCCCAGGCCAGCCAGGCGGGCAATCAGCCCGGCGGCAACGAGGTACCGGGCAGCGAGCTGGGCGACGAACAGACCACCCACCCGCCCTTGCGGGCCGCCGCCGATATCATCGACGGTGAACGCCATCAGGCGTTGGAACAATGGCTGCGACAGATCCCCGATGATCCGGGAGAGCTGCTGCGGCGCAAATTCTGGTACGAACAACAGCTCCATCAGGACAAGACCCGATGACCCTGCGCTTCTCCCTGTTCCTTACGCTGCTGCTCTGCGCCAACCTGTCGGCCCATGCCGAGGGCTTGCTGGCCAGCGTCGACCGCACGCGCCTGAACTCCGGCGAGTCGGTGGAGCTGACCCTCGAATCGAAGGATGTCACCCAGTTCGGCAAACCCGACCTGGCGCCGCTGGACCCGCAGTTCGAAGTGCGCGGCACCCGCCAGGTCAACCAGTTGACCACCCTGGGCGGCGAGAGCCAGGCCACCACGCGCTGGATCGTCACCCTGACGCCAAAGGAAAACGGCAGCGTGGTGATTCCGCAATTGCACCTGGGCGAACTCAGCAGCGAACCGATCACCCTGCAGGTGGTGCAAGGCGAGGACCAGGCGGCGGTCAACAACCTGGCGCCGGTGTTCATCGACGCCAGCCTCGACCAGGACAGCGTCTACGTCCAGGCCCAGGCCGTGCTGACCCTGCGCATCTATCACTCGGTGTCGCTGTATGACGACAGCAGCCTGACCCCCTTGCAAATCCCCGACGCCCGTATCGAGCAGTTGGGTGAGTCGCGCACTTACGAAAAGCTGATCAATGGCGTGCGCCATGGCGTGATCGAGTGGCGTTATGCGATCTACCCGCAACACAGCGGCGAACTGACGATCCCCGCGCAGGTGTTTACCGCGACCCTGGTGGACGCCCAGCCGAATCAAAACCAGGGCCAGGTGCCCCAGGGCGCCAAGCCCGGCAAGTTGATGCGCGTCAGCTCCGCGCAGATGCTCTTGCAGGTCAAGCCGCAGCCCGATACCTGGCCGGCCGACGTGCCGTGGCTGCCGGCCCGCAGCCTGAGCCTGAGTGAAAGCTGGAGCCCGGAACCGGACCACAGCCAGGTCGGCGACTCCCTGACCCGCAGCCTGACTCTCAAGGCCGAAGGGCTCTCCAGCGGGCAACTGCCGCCGCTGCCGGCAACCACGATCAATGGCTTGCGGCGCTACCCGGACCAGGCGCAGCTGAGCAACCAGAACACCGAACGCGGCCTGATCGGCACCCGTGAGGAACGTGAGGCGCTGGTCCCGACCCACAGCGGCAGCTTTGACCTGCCAGCGGTGGAAGTGGTCTGGTGGAACACCCATGAAGAGCATATGGAGCGCAGCACGCTGCCGGCGCGGACCCTGCAGGTGGCGAACAACCCGGGCATGGCGGTGGACACGCCGGTGAGCAGCGCGGCCAACAACGCGCCGCCCCAGCCGCCGCTGCTATGGGCCTGGAAGCTCAGCACGCTGATCCTCGCCTGCACCACCCTGCTCGGCTTCGCCCTGTGGTGGCGAGCCCGCTCGCAACCGGCGGTGCACCGCGCCGCCCAGACCGGCCCGAGCCCACGGACGCTGCTCGACGACCTCAAACGTACCTGCCTGGCCAACGATCCCCAGGCCACCCGCCAGGCCCTGGATGCCTGGGCCCGGCAACAGCCGGAAACCCTGGCCGACATGGCCGCGCGTTTTGTCACCCTGTCCGATGCGCTGGACGGCCTCAATGGCGCGCTCTACAGCGAAAGCGGCCAGTACTGGCAAGGTGAGGAACTGTGGCGCGCGATCCGCGCGATCCCGGTCGCCGAGCGCGTCCAGGACCCGGTAAGCGACAGCAGCCTGCCGCCGCTCTACCCCAAATAATCGATAAGTTGGAGTTTGCCTTGCGCCTGTTTCACACCTCCGACTGGCACCTCGGCCAGAACCTTCATGGCCAGGAGCGGGATTTCGAACACGCTTGTTTCCTCACCTGGCTGCTGGCCCAACTCGGGCAACAGCAGCCCGATGTGCTGCTGATCGCCGGCGATATCTTCGACACCGTCAACCCGCCGGTCAAAGCCCAGGAACGCCTCTACGACTTTATCGTCAGCGCCCACGAACAACAGCCGCTGCTGACCATCGTGATGATTGCCGGCAACCACGACTCCGGTTCCCGTATCGAGCTGCCCGCACCGCTGATGCGCCGTCTGCGCACCTACGCCGTGGGCCGGGTGCTGTGGCTCGACGATGGCGAGCTGGACAGCGATCGACTGCTGCTGCCGTTGCCCGCCAAGGATGGCGAAGTCGCCGCCTGGTGCCTGGCGCTGCCCTTTCTGCGTCCTGCCGAAGTCACTGGCACGCAGCTCGGTGACGACTACCTGAAGGGTATCGGCGAGGTGCATCGCCGACTGATCGCCGCAGCCAACGCCAAGCGCCAGCCGGGCCAGGCCCTGGTCGCCATCAGCCACGCGCATATGGCCGGCGGCTCGGTCTCCGAAGATTCGGAACGCAGCCTGATCATCGGCAGTGCCGAAGCCCTGCCCGCGAGCCTGTTCGACGCCAGTGTCAGCTATGTCGCCCTCGGCCATCTGCACAAACCGCAGAAGGTCAACGGCGAAGAACGTATCCGCTACTGCGGCTCGCCGATTCCACTGTCGTTCTCGGAAATCGCCTATCAGCACCAGATCCTCGATATTGTCTTCGAGGGCGAAACCCTGGTCAGCGTCGACAGCCGCCTGATCCCCCGTGCCGTGAACCTGCAACGCCTGGGCCCGGCGCCATTTGCCGAGATCCTCGAACAGCTGGCGCAACTGCCGGATGTCGACCTGCTGGCCGACCTGCAACGCCAACCCTGGCTGGAGGTGCGGGTACGCCTGGATGAACCGCAGCCGGACCTGCGCCAGCAAGTGGAAACCGCCCTGCAAGGCAAGGCCGTACGCCTGGTGCGGATCGCCGCCGAGTACGCCGGCTCAAACGGGGGTGAAGGCGAAACGGATAACGAGCGACTGATCAATCTCGACCAGCTCAGCCCGCAGGAACTGTTCAGTCGTGCCTGGCAGGACAGCTATGGCAATCCGGTGGATGAAGCGACCCTCAACGATTTCGCCCTGCTGTTGCAGGAAGTCCAGCTGGAGGGCGAACAGCCATGAAGATCCTCGCCATCCGCCTGAAAAACCTGGCGTCCCTTGCCGGCCCCTTCGAACTGGACTTCACCGCCGAGCCCCTGGCCAGCGCAGGCCTGTTCGCCATTACCGGTCCCACCGGCGCCGGTAAAAGTACCCTGCTCGATGCCCTGTGCCTGGCGCTGTTCGGCGCCGTCCCCCGGCTGAACAATGCCTCGCGCGATGCCAAGGTGCCGGACGCCGACGGCGAGATCGGCACCGGCGACCCGCGCACCCTGCTGCGTCGCGGCACCGGTGCCGGTTATGCCGAAGTGGATTTTGTCGGTATCGACGGCCGCCGCTACCGCGCCCGCTGGGAAGCCAACCGCGCCCGGGACAAGGCCGGCGGCAAGTTGCAGGCCAGCCGCCAGAGCCTGCGTGACCTCGACAGCGATCAACTGCTGGCCAGCCAGAAAGGCGAATACAAGACTCTGCTGGAAAGCCGCCTGGGCCTGAACTTCGAACAGTTCACCCGCGCCGTATTGCTGGCCCAGAGCGAGTTCAGCGCCTTTCTCAAGGCCGACGACAACGAGCGCAGCGAACTGCTGGAAAAGCTCACCGACACCGCCCTGTACACCCGTCTCGGCCGTCGCGCCTTCGACAAGACCAAGCAGGCCCGCGAAGCCCACAAGCTGTTGCTGGACCAGGCCGGTGGCGTCGCGCCCATGGCACCAGAAGCACGCGCCGAACTGGATGGACAGTTCAGCGAGGCCCAACAGCAACTCAAGACCCAGCAAGCCCAACTCAAGCAGCTTGAGCTACAGCACACCTGGCTCAAGGAGTTGCTGCAATGGCAGGAGCAACACCAGGCCGCCGTCGAGCAACTGCACGGGGCCGAACAGGATTGGCAGGCCCGTGGCGCCGAGCGTCAGCAACTCGCCCGCCTGGAACAACTGGCGCCGCAGCGGCATCAGTTCGCCCGTCAGCTCCAGTTGAACGAGCAACTGGCGCCACTGGCCGTACAGATCCAGCAGCATATTGACCAGCAAGCCGACTTGCAGGCCCGTCAGCAGCAGCTTGAACAGAGCCGCTCGAATGCCCACGCCCAGTTGACCGAGGCCCTGGCCCGACAAAGCGAAAGCGCCCCGCGACTGCGCCAGGCCTTTGATGAACAGACCACGCTGACCCACCTGGGCAAGGACCTGGGCGATGCCGAACGGCAGAAACAGACCGTCGAACAGGCCAGCACCGAAGGTCGCGCGCAGCTCGCCTCACTGCTGGAGCAACAGCAGCAGGTCGCCACGCGCCTGGAGCAGATCGCCGGACAGTTGCAGCACAGCGCCGCCCTCGCCCCGTTGAGCGAGGCCTGGAATGCCTATCGCGATCGCTTGCAGCAACTGATGCTGATCGGCAATCGACTGAACCAGGGCCAACGCGAGCTGGTGCAGTTGCAGGCACGGGTGGTTCACACCGACCAACAGCTTGCGGAGCAGCATGGCGCCCTTGAAGTGCTGTACAGCGAGGCCGGGGCAGAGCCAGCCGCCGTCGGCGAACAGATCCAGATTCTCGGCAGCCTGCTGCAGGACAATCGCAAGCAACTGCGTGCCTTCGAAGAACTGCAACGGCTGTGGAATCGCCAGCGCGAGCTGGACCAACGCGCACAGCAGTTGCAGGAGCGGCAACAGAGCGCCCAGCAGCAACGTGACGAACTCAACCGCGAAGGCCTGCAGGCACGGGATGAACTCAAGGTCGCCGAACAGGCCCTGACGATTACCCGGCAGTTGCTCGAGCGTCAGCGCCTGGCCCGCAGCGCCAGCGTCGAAGAGCTGCGCGGGCAGTTGCAGGACGACCAGCCCTGCCCGGTGTGTGGCAGCCATGAACATCCCTACCATCAACCCGAGGCGCTGTTGCAAAGCCTCGGTCGTCACGATGAGAACGAAGAAGCCGCGGCACGGCAGGCGGTCGACACGCTGACGGAAAAGCTCAACCAGCTTCGGGAAAAGGTCGGCGGGCTGATTGCCCAGCAGAAAGAACTGCTCAACCAGCAGGAACAGTTGGCCCGGCAGCACGAGGAACTGGCGCCGAGCCTGCAAGCCCATCCGCTGCACAGCGCGCTACTGGAACAGGATGACGCTCGCCGCGAGGCCTGGCTCAACCAGCAGTTGCACCAGTTGCAGCAGAACATCGGCCAGGACGAGCAACGGCAAACCGCCCTGCTCACCCTGCAACAGGATGCCGCGCGGCTCCAGCAACAACTGCACGCGGCCACCGACGCCAGCCAGGCCGCGCACCAGCAGTTGCTCGATCAGCAACGCCAGATGGGCACCGATCAGGAACGACTGGAACAGGAACTGGGCGCCTTCGCCAGCCTGTTGCCGGACGAGACCCTGCAAGGCCTGCGCAATGATCCGGCGGCGACCTTCATGCAGCTCGACCAACAAGTGGCGCAGCGCCTCGGCCAGTTGGAACAGCAGCGCGAAGAGCAACAGGAACAGCGCGAGCGCCAGGAAAAAATCGAACTGGAGCAGGTCCGCCAGCAGACCCGCGAACAGCAATACGCAGAGCTGAGACAACGTTGCGCCGCGCTCCTTGAACAGCAGCAGGCCAGCCAGCTCAAGCTGGTCGGCCTGATCGGCGAACACGCCAGCGTCGAAGCCTGGCAACAGCAGATGGACCAGGCGGTGGAGCATGCGCGGCAAGCCGATGCTTCGGCCAACCAGCAGTTGCAGGCGCTCGGCAGCCAACTGATCCAGCTTGGCGCCGACCTCAAGGCCCGCCAGGAACGCCAACAGGCCCTGGAACAGGAAAGCCTGGAACTGGCGCAGCAGGTCGCGCACTGGCGAGGTCTGCACCCGGAGCTGGACGACGCCGGACTTGAGCAACTGCTGGCCTGCGACGATGAACATGTCAGCCAGTTGCGCCAGCAATTACAGGTCAGCGAAAAAGCCGTCGAGCAGGCCAGGGTATTGGTGCAGGAGCGGGAGAAACACCTTCAGCAGCATCAGGCCCAGCACAATGGCAACCTCGACGCGCCGACACTGGATGCCGCCCTGGGCGATCTGCAAACCCAGCTGATTGCCAGTGAACACCACTGTGCGGAGCTGCGCGCGCAACAGACCGAAGACCAGCGCCGCCAGGACGCCAACCAGGAACTGCAACAGCGGATCGCCGGGGCCAACAGCGAGTATCAGCGCTGGGCGCGCCTGGATGCACTGATCGGCTCGGCCACCGGCGACCGCTTCCGCAAACTGGCCCAGGCCTACAACCTCGACCTGCTGGTGCACCACGCCAACGCGCAATTGCGCCAGCTGGTGCGGCGTTATCGCCTCAAGCGCGGCGGCAGCATGCTCGGGTTGCTGGTGATGGACACGGAGATGGGCGACGAGCTGCGCTCGGTGCATTCGTTGTCCGGCGGCGAGACCTTCCTGGTCTCGCTGGCCCTGGCACTGGGCCTGGCATCGATGGCCTCAAGCACGCTGAAGATCGAATCGCTGTTTATCGACGAAGGCTTCGGCAGTCTCGACCCGGAATCCCTGCAACTGGCGATGGATGCGCTGGACGGTTTGCAGGCCCAGGGTCGCAAGGTCGCGGTGATTTCCCACGTACAGGAAATGCATGAGCGGATACCGGTGCAGATTCAGGTACGCCGCCAAGGCAACGGGCTGAGCACCCTGGAGGTGAAATGACGCCGGCCACGCTGTATTCGTTCCGCCGCTGCCCTTACGCCATGCGCGCACGCATGGCGCTGCGGTATTCGGCGGTGGCGATAAATATCGAGGAAGTCAGCCTCAAGGACAAGCCAGCGCAGATGCTGGCGTTGTCGAGCAAGGGCACAGTGCCGGTGCTGGCGTGTGCCGATGGGCAGGTGATCGAACAGAGCCTGGAGATCATGCATTGGGCGCTGGCCCAGCATGATCCGCAGGATTGGCTGCTCAGCCGAGATCCTGGGGCGGCACAGGCCGCTGCGCTGCTGATCGAGGAGAACGACACGGTTTTCAAACGGTGGCTGGACCGCTACAAGTACGCGGTACGCTACCCGGAGTTTCCCATGGAGCACTATCGGGAACAGGGCGGGCAATTTCTCTTGAAACTGGACGGTCTGCTTGCGCGTAACGGCCATCTGTTGGCCGAACACCTGAGCCTGGCGGACATTGCAGTCGCACCTTTCGTGCGTCAATTTGCCCATGTGGATCAGGTGTGGTTTGCGCAAGCGCCGTACAAACGTCTACAGGCCTGGCTGGAGCGGTTCCTGACTTCGGAACTGTTCAACTCGGTCATGGCCAAGCCCTGATGTGAGCTTGCTCACTTGAAAGCGTCCAATCTGAAACGCGCAACCCAACTTGAACCTGGACACATACCTTGTGGGAGTGGTGTGGGAGCGGTGCTTGCCAGCGAAGCTTTTGGTGGCCTCAAGGGCCTCTTCGCGGCGGTCCAACTCCCACAAGGTATGTGTCCAGGCTTGAGTGCTCAGTGCTGGGTTTTGTGATCCAGGGCGGCGTAGAAGTTGGCGCTCTGTTGCAGGTATTTCTGGGTGTAGCTCTGGGTGTGGCTTTTAGGGCTGTTGATTTCCACGTTGGCGCTGGCAGGCAGGGCCACGGTGGCGGAAACAGCGGAAGCGGCGATGATGGAGAAAAGATTGAAGTTCATGATGGTAACCCTCGATGTCAGTTGGCTTGCTTGCCCTTTCAGGCCGTGAGTCAAAAGTACATCCGAGGGTGGACATCGTTGAAATTCATTGCAGCAGTAGCGGATATCAGCGTCATTAATAGAAGCGCAAGTGCCTGATTCATCAGGGGCTGCGGTCTATTGTCGCAGCGCGCGCACCTCGAACGACGAGGTGAACCGATGCAGCAAACGCCTTACTCTTCTTCGTCACGCCCGGTGAAGGCGCTCATGCAGACCAGGCGGTGCTCGCTGGAATCGTCGCTCAGGGTCCAGCTTTGCAGGGCTTCGTCGAAGATTGCTGCTTCGAGTTGGGCGCGGGTGAAACTCCAGCGCTTTTCGGCCCGGCCATCCATGCATTCGATCAGCAGGCGGCTGTCGTCGAGGGTGAAATCGAAGGCGTGGAGGCCGTCGACTTCAAGCATGTTGCAGGTTTCGAGGGCGTTGAGCAGGGTGTCGGTTGCAACGGTCATGGTGTTCTATCGTGTTTGGGGAAGTGCTCATGATAGGCGATATTGCCCTGGGGGCGGGTGATCGTTTATCACGATCACCCGGCCATCCGCCCCCTCAATGGGAAAACAACGACCCGCCCACCTTCCCCGCCAGCTTCTCGGGCTTGATCAGGAACCGTGCCAGCGCCGGCAACAGCCACAGCGCGCCGAACATGTTCCAGAGCAGCATGAAGGTCAGCATCAGGCCCATGTCGGCCTGGAACTTGATCGCCGAGAAGATCCAGGTGCAGACCCCGATCGCCAGGCACAGACCGGTGAACAGCACCGCCTTGCCAGTGGATTTCAGCGTCTGGTAATAGGCCTCCTGCAACGGCAGCCCCGCACGCAGGAAGCTTTCCAGGCGACTGTAGATGTAAATCCCGTAGTCCACGCCAATCCCCACACCCAGCGCCACCACCGGCAAGGTCGCGACCTTCACGCCGATACCCATGAACGCCATCAGCGCGTTACCCAGCACCGAGGTCAGCACCAGCGGCAGGACGATGCACAAGGTTGCCGCCCAGGAACGGAAGGTGATCATGCACATGGTCGCCACGCAGATATACACCAGGATCAGGATGGTCAGTTCCGACTCCTTGATCACTTCATTGGTGGCCGCCTCGATCCCGGCGTTACCGGCGGCAAGGAGGAATTCCAGGCCGTCCTTGTTGTTCTCCCTGGCAAAGTCCTGCACCGCATGCACGGCACGGTCGAGGGTCGCGGCCTTGTGGTCGTTGAGGAACACCAGCACCGGCGCCAGCGAACAATTGTTGTTGTACAGGCCATCGGCCCGGGAGATGGAGTTGTTCAGCACATCGGGGTTGCGCGACAGGGTTTCCCATTTCAGGTTGCCCTCGTTCATGCCCTTGATCATCTGCTTGGACACGGTCACCAGGGAAATCGCCGACTGCACGCCCTCGGTGTTCTGCATCTTCCACATCAGTTCGTCGATGGGCGCCATGGCCTCATAGTGCGAACAGCCTTCGGGCGGGGTCTTGACCATCACCACCAGCACGTCGGAGCTGGTGGAGTAGTTGTTGATGATAAAGCGGTTGTCCTTGTTGTAGCGCGAGTCGGGACGCAGCTCCGGCGCACCCTGGTCGAGGTCGCCGATCTTCAGGTTCTGTCCGTACCAGAGGCCGCCGCCCAGGGCCAGCAAGGCCAGGACGATGGACACCGGCGCGACCCTGGGGCTGGCAAAGTTTGCCAGCAGGCGCCAGAACGGGTGCTCGCGGGTCGCGTCCTTCTTGCTGCGCTCGACCGCCCGCTTGCTGATGCCGACATAGGAGATGGCCACCGGCAGCAGGATCAGGTTGGTGAACACGATCACCGCCACGCCGATGGAGGCGCCAATGGCCAGTTCGCGGATCACGCCGATGTCGATGATCAGCAGGGTGATAAAACCCACGGCGTCGGCGAGGATCGCGATCATCCCCGGCAGGAACAGTTGCCGGAAGGTCCGGCGCGCCGCCGTCAGGGCATTGTCGGCGTCGCTGGACTGCAAGGCGATGCCGTTGATCTTCTGCACGCCATGGGAGATCCCGATGGCGAAGATCAGGAACGGCACCAGCATCGAGTACGGGTCCAGGCCGAAGCCGAACGCGTGCATCAGCCCCAGTTGCCAGACCACCGCCACCAGGGTAGTGATCAGTACGGCAATGGTGCTGCGGATGCACCTGGTGAACCAGTACAGCAGCACCAGGGTGATGACGAAGGCGACGCCAAAGAACAGCACCACCATGACCAGGCCATCGATCAGGTCACCGACCTTCTTGGCGAAGCCGACGATATGCACCTTCACATTGGGGTTCTGCGCTTCGAACTTGTCGCGGATCTTCTCTTCGAGCTGGTGGGAGAATTTCTGGTAGTCCAGCGCCAGCAACTTGCCCTGGTCCTGCGGGTCCGGGTAGGACTCCAGCAACGGGATATCGACGATGCTCGACTTGAAGTCGTTGGCCACCAGGCGCCCGACCTGGCCGGACTTGAGCACGTTGTTGCGCAGTTTTTCGAGGCTGTCGGCCGAGCCGTTGTAGCTCTGCGGGATCACTTCGCCGCCGGCAAAGCCCTCCTCCGTCACCTCGGTCCAGCGCACACTGGGGCTCCACAGGGACTTGAGACCGGAGCGATCGACACCGGGAATGTAGAACACCTCGTCGTTGACCTGACGCAGGGTCTCCATGTACTCCTTGGTGAAGATATCGCCGTCCTTGGCCTCCACCGAAATCCGCACGGTGTTGCCCAGGTTGGCGAGGTCGTTGCGGTGCTCCATCATCTTTTCAATGAACGGATGCTTGAGCGGAATCATTTTCTCGAAGCTGGTGGACGGCCGGATCAGCGTGGCCTGCCAGAACAGGAAGAGGCTGACCAGCAGGCAGATAACGATCACTGCCGGGCGGTTGTTGAAAATCAGGCGCTCGAGAAACGTCGCCTTGTCTTGATGATGACTTTGCTGACTGCTCATACATTCCCGCCTTTCTTGTTATTGGCCCAGCTCAGCGCCCGTGGGCGTGGTGGTGTGGGCGCCGCCCTGGCCGACGAGGATCAGGTTGCCGTTGCCGGCCGCCGTCACCGCCGACAGGGAAATCCGGTCGGGACGGTTGAACACACTGAAGGTCACGCCGTCATCGGTGCTGCGGATCACGCTGCCGCCGTTGCCGACGATCACCAGCGAACCGTCATCCAGCAAGGTCGCGCCGGACAGGCCGAACTCCAGGGCGCCACGGGCGGCCTTGAGTTCCACCGGTTCCCAGCTGCTGCCGAAGTCAGTGGAGCGGTAGAGGTTGCCGCGCAAGCCGTAGGCCAGCAACGTGGAGGGCTGGGCGGTGCCGATCACGCCGAACAGCGAGCCCTGGTAAGGGCCGTCGACGTGTTCCCAGGTCTGGCCCCAGTCGGCGGAGCGGAACATGCTGCCCTGCTCGCCGACGACGAACAGCCCGGCATCCTTGACCGCAGCGATGGCGTTGAGGTGGAACTGGTCGGGGTTGTCGATGCGCTCGCTGACGTTTTCCCAGTGCTGGCCGCCGTCGGTGGTTTCCAGCAGGGCTCCGTAGGCGCCCACGGCAAAGCCGGTGCTGGCGTCCTTGAACCAGAGGTCGAGCAATGGCGCTTCGCGCTTGAGGTCTTCGAACTGGCGGGTCCAGGTGGCGCCGCCGTCCGTGCTGGCGAGGATCTGTGCATCGTGACCGACGGCCCAGCCGTGCTGGTCATCGACGAAATAGACCGCGGTGAGCATCTGCCGGGTCGGGACCCGGGCCTGGGTCCAGTGGCCGCCCTGGTCGTCGGAGAAGAGGATGTGCCCGCGATCGCCGACGGCCACCAGCCGCTTGCCGGCATGCACCACGTCGAGCAGCAGGCTCTTGATGGCCTTGGAGGATTCGATGGAGTAGACGGTGTCGGCAGTGGTGGACGCTGCCGCGTATGCGCTGGCCGGCAGTGCCGCCAGTCCCGACAGCGAAAGCGCCGCCACCAGCAATGCCGTACCGCGCCATGTCGGCGGACAGCCAGAACCCGTAGGCCTCACAGGCTCATTCATAGACCTTTCTCCCCATTATTATTGTCAGGTCATCCAACCTATCAGGGCGCCTTCTAGGGCGTTTTCATGACGGCCGGTTCGTCTGAAACCGGCAATCTAGAGCCCCTTCTAAAGCTGGAGCTATCCTATCGGGCTTTGGAATCGTCTGACAATCGACGCCACGTTATCTTTTGTTAACCTGGGGCGTTGAGGGGGTGCCTGAATGATGGGACATCAGGTGAGGTGATGAACAAAGGCCATGTGGCGAGCGGGCTTGCCCACGCTCGGCTGCGAAGCAGTCGTAAAACCAGAGCACTCGGTTTAACTGACCCATCGTGGCCGCCGGTTTTGGGAGCGCTTCGCGCTCCAACGGGGGCAAGCCCCTCGCCACAAGGAGGCCCGCGATCCTGCCAAGTCAGGCCAGGCTTTTGCTGACAACCTCGTACACGTCGGCCGACAACTCACCGGAACCGCGAATGCGCTCCAGCTCGGCCTTCATCAGCGCCTGGCGGGCGTCGTCATACTTGCGCCAGCGGGTCAGCGGTGCCAACTGCCGGGAAGCAATCTGCGGGTTCAGCGCATTGAGCTGGATCACGATATCCGCCAGGAAGCGATAACCCGAACCGTCCGCCGCATGGAAGTTGATCAGGTTCTGCCCGGCAAAGGCACCGATCAGCGCCCGCACCTTGTTCGGGTTCTTGATGGTGAACGCCGGGTGCTCCATCAACGCCTTGACCCGCTGCAAGCCGCCGGGCAACGTGCTGCCGGCCTGGACGCTGAACCACTGGTCCATGACCAGCGGATTGTCCTTGAAGTGCTCGGCGAAACTGGCCAGCGCCAGCGCCTTCTCGGCTTCGAACGGCGAGTTCACCAGCACCGCCAGGGCGGTCAGGCGCTCGGTCATGTTGTCGGCGCTTTCGAACTGCTCCAGGGTCGCCGCCAGCACTTCAGGCTTGCCACTGAGCATCAGGTACGACAGCGCGATGTTCTGCAGGGCACGCCGGGCAAAGTGCTCGTTCTCGGCCACATAAGGCGTGACTTTCGACAGCGCACGGTTGGCCTGGTAACGCTGCCACAAACCGTCGAACAACTGCTCGGCCAACTGCCGGCGAACGAATTCGCGAGCGGTATGGATCGCCTCGACATCCGCCACTTCGCTGATCTCGGTGAGGTAGGCCTCGCCCGGCAGCGAGAGCATTTCAGCAACCATCGCCTGATCAAGTTGCTCGTTGCCCAACACACTGCGCAAGGCCGTGACCAGACGCGGATCGAGCACCAGCGCTTCGCCCTTCTGATGCTGGCCGATCAGTTCCTGCAACACCTGCACCGACAATTGCTGGCCGGCGTCCCAACGGTTGAAGCCGTCGCTGTCGTGCTGCATCAGGAACATCAACTGGTCGCGGTCATACGGGAAGCTCAGCTTCACCGGTGCCGAGAAGCCCCGCAGCAGGGACGGCAACGGCTTGGCGTCGAGACCGACGAAGGTGAAGGTCTGCTCGGCTTCGGTCACCGAGAGCACGCGGCTGGTAGCGCCGGCTGCCGCTTCACCGCTCAGTTGCAGGGCGATTTCAGCACCCTGGGCATCCAGCAGGCCGATCTCCACCGGAATCACGAACGGCAGCTTTTCCTGCTTGTCCGGAGTCTGCGGGCAGCTCTGGCGGAAGGTCAGGCTGTAGGTCCTGGCACTCGCATCATAACTTTCACTGACGGCAAGGCGCGGCGTACCGGCCTGGCTGTACCAGCGTTTGAACTGAGTGAAGTCGACGCCATTGGCATCTTCCATGGCCTTGACGAAATCGTCGCAGGTCACGGCCTGGCCGTCATGGCGCTGGAAGTACAGGTCGCTGCCTTTACGGAAACCTTCGGCACCGAGCAGGGTGTGGATCATGCCGACCACTTCCGAGCCCTTCTCGTAGACGGTCAGGGTGTAGAAGTTGGAAATCTCGATAAAGCTGTCCGGGCGCACGGCGTGGGCCATGGGGCCGGCATCTTCGGCGAACTGGTGGGTCCGCAGGTAGGCCACGTCCTGGATCCGCTTGACGGTGCGCGAGTTCATGTCGGCGGAGAAGCCGGCATCGCGGAACACCGTGAAGCCTTCCTTGAGCGACAGCTGGAACCAGTCGCGGCAGGTCACGCGGTTGCCCGACCAGTTGTGGAAGTATTCGTGGGCGACGATGGCCTCGACCCGCTGGAGTTGAAGATATTGAGGCCCTTGTTCTCCATGGCGCCCATGTTGAAGTCATTGACCGCGACGATCATGAAGATGTCCAGGTCGTACTCGCGACCATAGACTTCCTCGTCCCAGCGCATGGACTTCTTCAGGCTGTTCATGGCGTGCTGGCACTTGTCGATATTTTCCGGCTCGACATAGATGCGCAGCGCGACGTCACGGCCGCTCATGGTCGCGAAGCTGTCTTCGACACACCACAGGTCACCCGCCACCAGGGCGAACAGGTAGGCCGGTTTCATGAACGGGTCTTCCCAGGTCGCCCAGTGCCGGCCGTCGTCCTGGGGACCGTTGCCCACCGGGTTGCCGTTGGACAACAGCACCGGATAACGATGCTGCTCGGCGATCACCGTGGTGGTGAACTTGCTCATCACGTCCGGGCGGTCGAGGTAATAGGTGATCTTGCGGAAGCCTTCGGCCTCGCACTGGGTGCAGAACATCGCACCGGACTTGTACAGGCCTTCCAGGGCGGTGTTGGTTTCCGGGTGGATCTTCACGCTGGTGTCGATGCTGAAGCGCTCGCTGCCCGGGTGCAGGGTCAGGTGGCTGTCGTCGATCTGGTAGTCGTTGCTCGACAACAAGCGGTCGTCGAGTTGCACCGAGAGCAGTTCCAGCAACTGGCCATCCAGCACCAGCGGCGGCAGGCCCGCACCGGCAGCCGGGTTGCGGCGCATCACCAGCTGCGCATGGACCAGGGTATGGTCCTCGAACAACTCGAAGGTCAGGTGCGTCTCGTCGATCAGGTAGTCCGGTGCCTGATAGTCCTTCAGATAGATCATCTTCGGTTGTTCGGTGCGCATGAGGGCGTCCTTTTACTGATGCACGGCGAGCTGGTAGGCCGTGTATTTACGGATATTGATCACGCCGGTGTCAAAGATCAGGTACTGGCCCTTGATCCCCATCAACGTGCCTTCGGCAATCGGGTCTTTGTCCAGGTTGAAGCTGACCACCTTGGTCGGGTAGTGCTCGATCGGGTAACGGATTTCCAGCGGTTCGATATCGCGCACCGGCTGGATCGCCTGCAGGCCGAAACGCGTTTGCAAGGCGGTAAAGCCCTCGGCACAGGACTCGAACAGTTGCTCGCGCACCGCCTTGAGGTCCACCGCCGGCGCATCGCCCTTGAGCAAGGCGCGCCAGTTGGTCTTGTCGGCCACCTGGCTGCGAAACAGGTCCTCGACGAAGCCGGACTGCTGACGGGTCGCCACACGGACGATCGGCAGCGCCTGGCTGGCGCCCTGGTCGAGCCAGCGGGTCGGCAACTGGGTGGCGCGGGTGATGCCGACCTTGATCCCCGACGAATTGGCCAGGTAGACCACATGGTCGGTCATGCAGAATTTTTCACCCCAGGACGGCTCGCGGCAGGTGCCGGCGTCGTAATGGCAGCGCTCGGGACTCATGATGCAGGTGTCGCACTGGGCCAGCTTGGTCATGCACGGGTAGCAATAACCCTGGCTGAAGCTGGTCTTGGTCTTGCGTCCACAATGGGTGCAATGAATCGCCCCGAGGAATTCCAGGCGCAGCTTCTGGCCGATCAACGGGTTGACCGGCACCTCGCTGTCACCCAGGCGAAAGGCGTACTGCACGTCCGCGCCTTCAAGGCGCGTCGACATCTTGCTGATTGCACCGCGGCCAAGCTCGATCAATGGATGGCATCCGACTTGAACAGGATGTTCGGCACCGGCGCCGACTTCGAGGCGCATTCCTGCGCGCCCATGTAGCCGGTGCGCTGGTCTTCCGGCAGGTTCTGGGTTTCCCAGGCGATCATCGCCTGCAACGACAGCTCGCGCTGTTCGGCGCTGAGCTTGCGCCCGTCAGACCATTTGCCGATTTCCACCGCCAGTTTCAGGCTCTCGTAGATGTCGGGGGTGATGTTTTCAATCATTTCGATAAAAGAGGACATGCGCTCTCCACGCTTGAAAAAATTCGACTAGATGGCCAGTTTACGACGAGACCAGAGGCCGCCCAACAAACCGCTGAAACATCCGATGAGCAGTCCACCGACATGGGCACCGTTGGCGATTTCGCCGAAGCCGATCATCGAGACCAGGCCCGACAGGCACAACAGCAGCCAGACCAGCATCATCACCAGCACACCGCGTGGCAAACGATAGACCGGGTTCGGCGACACCCATTGGTAGATCCAGCAATACCCGAGCAAACCGTAGAGCACCCCGGACAGGCCGCCGAACAGGGTCGGGCCGCTGGCGTAATACTGCGCGTAATTGGACACCAGGCTGAACAGCAACGTCAGCCCCAGCAGGTTGATGCTGCCCTGGCGCAACTCGATGCGCCGGCCCAGCTCCCAGTACCACATGCCGTTCATGGCGATGTGCAGGATGCCGAAGTGGATCAGCATCGGCGTCACCAACCGCCACCACTGCCCCGCCGCCAGGCCATCGGCCAGGGGCGTGAACTGGACGTAGTTGCCGTTCACCCGGAAGTCGAGGAAGGTCAACCAGTGCATCGTCTGGAGGTTGTCACCGAGCAGGGTCACGCCGGCGACGATCAGGCAGAGCAAGAGGATGCTGGCGGTGGCCGGGCTCTGGCGTATCTGGGTGAGAAAGTTCGGCCGGGTCATGGCCGCCGGCTTGTCCGGGACTTCCAGGTGGTTATCCGGATCGCCGGCGGGGAAACGCTGGTACAGCGACAGCACATCGGCACTGATCGACTCGGGCACCCACAGTACCTGTTCGCCGGATTCCTCGTTGACCCGGTGCGGCACCTGCATGCGCTCCAGCAGTTTGACGAAGCCACTCAAATCGGTGGTCAACGGCAGGCGTAAGACAGCAGTGGCACTCATCGCAAAGCCTCGGGACGTTCGACGTCGACCCAGACGAATTTCTGCGGGTCGAGGGAGGTTTCCTGGTCCAGCCGGTAAGCCGCCAGTTTGCCGTAGAGCACGGCGCTGTAATCCAGGCAGGCCAGGTTGGGACGGATCGGCGCGGGCTTGCCGCTGCGCCAGTAGTGCCCGACGAACAGCATCGGTTCTTCGAGGCCATAACGCAGCAAGGCATTCTTTTCGGTGGAGGACAGCGCTTTGCTCGCCACCACCTCAGGCAAGGCATCGGGCTGGAAGACGATATCGCCGTAGGTCTGCGGGTCGTCTTCCCAGAACTTGGTGCGGAAGAACGCCCGGGTCAGGCCGTCGCCGCCGGTCAGCGTCAGACCGTCCGGCAGGCGCATGTCGGTACCACGCAGCAGGCGGTCGAACACCGTCGCGGCAAAACTGCCGGGCAGCGCCGAATCCTTGAGGAAGGCTTCGTCGATCCGGCCATCGGGGTGCTGCGCCCGCAAAGGCGCGATCAAGCCGCCATCCCAGCAGGCATGCACCACGCGGAAACGTCCGGCATCGATGAACAGCGGCAGCTCGTAGAACCAGGCGAGGAAGTCATGCCAGTCCGCCGGGTGCTGTTCGAACTGGGTCAGGGTTTCATTGAGCAGCCGGGCATGCCGTGGCGTGTGCTCGCGGACGAACTGCTTGCCGCTGCCTGCCGCTGCCGGCGTGCTCCAGCCCAGGGCGTTGAACTCATGGTTGCCCATGATGCACAGCGCCTGCCCGGCCTCGACCATGTCATGGACGATATGCAGGGCTTCGCGGATGCGCGGGCCGCGGTCGATGATATCGCCGAGGAACACCGCCATGCGCGACGGATGACGCCAGATGCCCCCCAGCTTCTGGTAGCCGAGCATGTCCAGCAGATGTTCGAGGGTATGGGCGCAACCGTGCACATCACCGATCAGATCGTAGCCACGCGCGGGATCGAGCATCAGTCGCCTCCACCACCCAGCCGACTGCCCCAGCCGAGCTTGGTGCGGCAGACTTCGTAATAGTTGTGATCCAGCGGGTGAATCAGCCGCAGCTTCTGCGGTTTCTTGCTGATGGTCACCGTATCGCCGGGGGCACAGGTGAAATGGTTCTGCCCGTCGCAGGAAACCTGCGGGTAGATCTGCATGTCCTTGGACACCACGATTTTCAACTCGCTGTTGCCGTCGACCACAATGGGGCGGCTGGACAAGGTATGGGGGTACATGGGCACGATCACAATGGCATCGAGCTTGGGATGCATGATCGGACCGCCGGCGGACAGCGCATAGGCCGTGGAACCGGTGGGCGTGGCGACGATCAGGCCGTCGGCTTTCTGGCTGCAGACGAACTGGCCGTCGATGTACAGCTCGAACTCGATCATCCGCGTCGACTTGCCGGGGTGCAGGACCACGTCGTTGAGTGCATCGCCCTGGCCGATGGCTTCGGCATGGCGGCGCACTTCGGCCTGCAGCAGGAAGCGGTTTTCCACCAGGTAGTGGCCGTCGAGGACCTTGGCCACTTCGACTTCCAGGTCATCCGGGCGGATATCGGTGAGAAAGCCCAGGTTGCCACGGTTGATCCCCAGCACCGGGATATTGTGCCGGGCCAGCGCGCGGGCGGCGCCGAGCAGGCTGCCGTCGCCGCCGACGACGATGACCATGTCACAGACTTCGCCGAGCATCTTGCGCGACGAGGTTTGCAGGCCATGGCCCGGCAGGACCTCGGCGATGGTGTCCTCGAGGATCACGTGCAGGTGCCGCGCCAGGAGGAATTTCTTCAGCCGGCGAACGGTATCCAGCACCTGCGAACTGCCCAGGCGGCCAATGATGCCGATATTGCGAAATTGCTCCATGGGGCTCCTGCGGGGTCTGGGACGGGCAAAGGGGAGATTATGGGCGAAAGCCGGCCCGAGACAAAACCCTTTCAGCTATGCTCGCAGGATGATCCTCTTCCCCGACTTGCTCAACCTGCCCCGACAGTTGCGCCATCCCGAAGTGCGCGACCTGGCCTGGGTCATCCTGGCGCCGCCAATGCTGGAAGACACCCCGTGGCCGCAACGCCACCCGTTGGCCGGCAGCGACTGGGTACAGGCGCCGGACCAGTTGGAGCAGTGGTTGCACAGGCTGGATCGCGATCCCGTCGAGTTGCAGGGTTGGCTGCTTCGCGGAGCGACCCGGCGATTGGGGCTGTATTACGAGCGGTTGTGGCAGTTCGCGGTGCAGCAGGCGCCGGGGATCGAGTTGATCGGCGCCAACCTGCCGATCCGCCGCGAGGGCCACACCCTGGGTGAGTTGGATTTGCTGTTGCGTGATCGCGATGGCGTGCATCACCTGGAGTTGGCGATCAAGCTGTACCTGGGTCCGCAGCAGGGCGGCGGCGAAAACCCGGCGCGCTGGCTCGGCCCGGGTTGCCATGACCGGCTGGACCGCAAGCTGGCGCATCTGAGCGAGCACCAGTTGCCGATTTCCGCCCGGCCGGAAAGCCGCGAGGCCTTGGCGGCGCTGGATATCCACCAGTTCAGTGCGCAGTTGTGGCTGGGAGGCTACCTGCTGTATCCGTGGCCGGGGACGGCGCGTCCGCCCCGGGGCGCGCATCCGCAACATCTGCATGGGCACTGGCTGCATCAGCGCGATTGGCCGGACTTTATCAAGCGCAGCCCGGTGGGCCGCTGGCAACCCCTGCCCCGCCATGCCTGGCTGGCGCCGGCGCACTATGCCGAGGCAGACGCCTGGTCGCGGGAGCACCTGGCCCGGTGGCTGGAGGAGCTCGACCCGCACGCGCCAGCGCAGTTGCTGGTGCGCCTGACCCAGAATGCGCAAGGCGACTGGGAAGAGGCCGAGCGCTTGTTCCTGGTGGCCGATCTCTGGCCGAATGTGCCGGGTACCGGCTGATCGCCAAAGCACGTCACCACCCGTCAAACCAGCGACAAACGCAAGGCCAGGGCCGCCAGGGTCACCAGCAGCACCGGCAGGGTCAGGACAATCCCGACCTTGAAGTAATACCCCCAGCCGATACGGATATCCTTGCGCTCCAGCACATGCAGCCAGAGCAAGGTGGCCAAGCTGCCAATGGGGGTGATTTTCGGCCCCAGGTCGCTGCCGATGACGTTGGCGTAGATCATCGCCTCCTTCACCACGCCACTGGCCTGGCTGGCATCGATGGACAAGGCGCCGATCAGCACCGTCGGCAGGTTGTTCATGACCGAGGACAGGAAGGCGCTCAACAGCCCGGTGCCCATCGCCGCGCCCCAGATCCCGTAGTTCGCGAAGTGATCCAGCCAACCGGCGAGGTAAGTGGTCAACCCGGCATTGCGCAGGCCGTAGACCACCAGGTACATGCCCAGGGAGAAAATCACGATCTGCCACGGTGCTTCTTTCAACACCTTGCGGGTCGAGATCTTGTGACCCCGTGCGGCGATCCCCAACAGCAAGGCCGCGCACACCGCCGAAATCGCGCTGATGGGAATCCCCAACGGCTCCAGGGCAAAACAGCCCACCAGCAGGATGATCAACACCCACCAACCGGCGATAAAGGTCGCCTTGTCATGGATCGCGCTGGCGGGCAGTTCCAGTTGCTGGGGGTCGTAGTCGCGGGGAATGTCGCGTCGGAAGAACCACAGCAACACCAGCAGGGTCGCCGCCACGCTGACCAGGTTCACCGGCAGCATCACCGAGGCATAGGTATTGAAGCCGATCTTGAAATAG
>Ga0302155_10000376_pt1 | contig 36776 bp, 29 predicted proteins | sample I_Bog_N3_1_FD_193508 | JGI IMG/M metagenome (GOLD analysis project Ga0302155, IMG submission 193508) | Peat permafrost microbial communities from Stordalen Mire near Abisko, Sweden - I_Bog_N3_1 | ecosystem: Environmental > Terrestrial > Soil > Wetlands > Peat | place: Sweden: Abisko, Stordalen...
CAACCAGCGGATAGCCAGTGCGGCCTTCGCACCAGGCGGAAAAATCCTGTCTGGCGCGGGCATCGGTTTCCCATGCGATGGCATCGTATTCGGGTTTGAAGGCCTGCTCCACAACGCGTGGATGATGATGCAAGATCATGAAGTAAAAATCACGCCACACCAGTTCTGCCAGCCACACTGCGGCGCCGCTGCCGCCCTGGCCGCTGCGTATCGTTGTCATTGCCGCACGTGCCAGGGCGCGGATGGAAATGGTGCCAAAGCGCAGATGTACGGAGAGGTAAGATGGCCCCTTGAGTGCAGGGAAATCGCGCGTGTCGCCGTAGTGCGCCAGGCGCGGTAAAAAATCCTCCAGCAATTGGCCTGCACCAGACATGCCAGTCGGAATTTTCAATGCTGTCAGATTGCTTGGGGAAAAACCAAGCGTTGCCAGCGTCGGCAATGCCTGTGGATCTTGTGGCTGTGCCAACTGCGGCAGATATTTTTCCACGGGGTAGGGCTGAAGATAGAAGTCGCCATCGGCTGCCGATACTTTGTTCATCCAGGCATTCTTGTAGGGCGTAAAGACCGAGAACGGCTTGCCCATTTGGGACAACACTTCCTGCTTTTCAAAGATCACCTGATCCTTGTAGCTGATCAATTGCCGGCCGTCTTTTTGTAGTTGTGCCGCCACTCTTGCATCACGTGCGATTGCCGACGGTTCGTAGTCGTGATTGGTGAAGACGGCATCCACCTTGAGGGCTGCTGCCAGCGCTGGGATTTCATCTTGCGCCCAAGCGTGACGCACGATCAGTGCGCCACCGGCGTGCCTCAGAGCGGCATCAAGTTCAGCAACGGCAGCATGAATGAAGTCAACACGGCGATCTTCTTGCAGGCCGTCCGCCAGCAATGCGTCGAGAATCTCGCGCTCATAAATGAAAACGCAATAGACGCGCTTGCTTTGTCTGAGGGCGTAATACAGCGCAGCGTGATCGGTGACGCGCAGATCGCGCCGAAACCAGACCAAGGAAGTGTCGAATGTCGTCATAGGCTTAGAAAGTGTTATCTGCATTGAGGCGGACAAATCAACAGCGGCGCAAGGCCGCTGTTGATTTGTCTGTGCTTCGCTGTACGCTCAGCCACCCAGATAAGCTTCGACTACTTTGGGGTTGTGCAGCAAGTTGGCGCCGCTGTCTTCCAGTACGATCTTGCCGGTTTCCAGCACATAACCACGTTGTGCAATACGTAGTGCCTGACGCACGTTCTGCTCCACCAGCAAGACGGTCATGCCGGTCTTGTTGATTTCTTTCACAATGCGGAAAATTTCCTGAATGATCAGCGGCGCCAGACCCATCGATGGCTCATCCAGCAGCAGTACCTTGGGTTGCGCCATCAGTGCACGGCCGATAGCCAGCATCTGCTGCTCACCGCCTGACAGATTGCCGGCCAGACCGCTGGCGCGCTGCTTAAGCACCGGAAACAGCGAGTAGACCCATTCCAGATCGCGCGCAACGCCAGCCTTGTCCTTGCGGGTATAGGCACCCAGTGCGAGGTTTTCTTCGATGGTCAGTGTGGTCAGTGTGGCGCGGCCTTCGGCTACCTGCACGACGCCGCCGGCGACGATGCGGTGCGGTGACGATTGCGTCAGATCTGCACCATTGAACAGCACCTGGCCGCGCGCGGCTTTGACCAGTCCCGAGATAGCCAGCAGAGTGGTGCTCTTGCCGGCGCCGTTGGCACCCACCAAGGCGGTGATTTCGCCTTCGTTCAAGCTTAAGCTGATGCCCTTGACTGCTTCGATATGGCCGTAGGAAACCGCCAGGTCCTGGACCTTCAGGATTTCTTTGCTCATGCTTCTTCCTTACCCAGATAAGCCTCAATCACTTCCTGGTTGTTCTTGATTTCATCTGGGCTGCCTTCGGCAATGATGCGGCCGAAGTTGAGCACTGCGATACGGTCGCACAAGCCCATGACGAAACGCATATCGTGTTCGATCATGAAAATCGTAAATCCGCGTTCCTTGATGTTGACGATTTCCGTCATCAGCTCGGTCTTTTCTGCCGGGTTCATGCCGGCCACCGGTTCGTCCAGCAACAGCAGCTTGGGCTTGGTTGCCAGCGCACGGGCAAACTCCAGCTTGCGCTGCTCGCCGTAGGACAAACTGTCGGCCAGCATGCCGGCCTTGTGGTCCAATCGTACCCACGACAGCAATTCCAGCGCCCGTTCGCGTGCCTGTTGTTCGCTGCGGCGGAATGCGCCGAGGTTCAACAGCATGCTGCCGACGCCATAGTCGAGATGTTCATGCATGCCGACCACAACGTTTTCCAGCAGCGTCATTTCCTTGAACACGCGAATGTTCTGGAAGGTGCGCGCAATGCCGCGTTCGGTGATCTTGTGCGGCGCTACTTTGCCGATGTCGCGACCATCGAAAATGATATTGCCCGAAGATGCCCGCAGCAAGCCGGTGATCAGGTTGAAGACAGTGGTCTTGCCGGCGCCGTTGGGGCCGATCAGACCAAAGATGCCGCCTTGTGGCACATCAAACTGAACACCTTGCAAGACCTGCAAGCCGCCGAAGTTTTTACTGATATTGTTGAATTGTAAAAGCATCAGTTCACCTTCTTGCTTGCAGATTGGCCGGCCCGACGGCGTTGCATGAACGCACGTACGCGACGCGGATCCCAAATGCCCTTGGGCAGGTACAGCACCACCAGAATCAGGATCAGGCCATTGGCGGCCAGACGGAAGTCTTGGAATTGACGCAGCACTTCTGGCAACAGCGACAAAATGGAGGATCCCAGTACCGGGCCGACTAGATTGCCGGTGCCGCCAAAAACGGCCATGGTGAGGATATCCACGGCGTTTTCGAAACCGTAGTTATTGGGGCCGATGGTGAAGGTGTAGTGGGCATTGAGCGCACCGGCGACACCTGCGATGGCGGCACCGATGACGAAAGCCAGCAACTTATATCCGGCGACGTTGACACCCATCAGACGGGCTGCCACTTCATCTTCCTTGATCGCCTCAAAAGCACGACCGATCTTGGAGCGTCGCACGCGTGCCAGACAGTACAGGGTCACGCCCAGCAGCAACACGATATGCCACCATTCGGTCACCGGCGGTACACCGTTCAAGCCCATCGGGCCGCCGGTGATATCCAGGTTGAGTACGATCACGCGCACCACTTCACCGAAGCCCAGCGTGGCCATGGCCAGGTAGACCCCGGACAGGCGCAGCGTCGGAATGCCGATCACCAGCGCCACCAGCGCCGGCAAGACACCGCCGGCGGCCAGGGCGAGCGGGAACGGCAGGCTCGTTTGCATGGTAATGAGGGCGGCGATATATGCGCCGATGCCCATGAACGCTGCGTTGGCCAGCGACAGCAGGCCGCACGACAGCGTGACGTAGATTGACAGGGCCAGCATGGCATTGACGCCGATGCTAAAAATGACGGTGTTGTACGTCGCCCAGAATCCATCCCACCAGTCCATCAAAGTCATGGGATTAAGCCTTTCTTTCCAGCACTTTGCCGAACATGCCCGAGGGCCTGACCAGCAAAATCAAAAACAATAAACCGAACGCCACCGCATCGCGGAAGTCGCTCGAAATGTAGGCCACCGTGAGCACTTCGGCAAAGCCCAGGAACAGACCACCGATCATGGCGCCGCGAATGTCGCCCATGCCGCCCAGAATGATCACGGCGATCCCCTTGTGCAGCATCGGCTGGCCCATGAAGGGCGAGATCGCATTGAAGGACAGGCCTACCAGTACGCCGGCGGCGCCACCTAGCGCGGCGGCGGCAAACGAGGTTAGATAGAACAAACCTTCGACGTTGATGCCTAGCAGGTAGGCTGCCTTGGGCGACTCGGCAATGGCGCGCAAGGCCCGGCCCAGTTGGGTGCGTCGCATTACTACCAGCAGCACCAGCATCAGTACGAAGGCGATGACGACGATGCCGACCTGCACTGCCGTGACGTGTACGCTGCCGAAACTGGCGCTGTCCTCGGGAATGGTGCCGACCGGGAAACGCTTGTTTTCGGCGCCGAACAGGCCCTGCGCCAGGTTGGTCAGCATGGTTGCCACGCCGATGGTGGCGATCATAGGGATTAAGTGGGGCGCATTGCGTTGGCGCAGCGGTTTGAGCACCAGAAAGTCGACCAGCAAGCCGATCAGGCCGGTGATCAGCATTGCCGCCAGCATTGCCAGCCAGAGCGGCAATGCCAGTTTTTCGACCAGCAGTAGGGCGGCATAGCTGCCCAGCATGAAGATCGCACCGTGCGAGAGATTAATCACGCCGAGCACGCCGAAAACCAGTGTGAAGCCTAGTGCAAACAGCGCATAGACGCTGCCCAGCGACAAGGCATTGATAAGTTGTTGTTCTAGCATAAGACCTGCCAATAGTGATGAGGACGCATGATTGTTCCTGCTGGCCGAGCGCAGCTTGCAAGCAGCACTTTGGCGCGACGGCCTCTTTACATCAGAGAAGCGGCTTTTGGCTAGCCGCTTCTTTTTCGCGACGAGGTGAGTCAGAGGGAACAAAAAGACTCCGGTAAATTTACCGGAGTCTAGGGGCTACATTCGTACTGCTGAAGACTTACTTCAACAGCACGAATTTGCCGCCCTTGGCAATATTGACGATGGCTTCTTGCTGCGCATCGAAACCAACCTGTTTGCCTGCCACAGCGGGTGCTGGACGGAAGGCGAACTTGCCGGTGGCGCCATCGATCTTGACGGCCGGCAGGGCTTCACGCAGGGCGTCCCGGTCCTTGGGCAACGCACCGCTGAGCTTGACGTTCTTGAGCGCATCGGCAACAACGTGCAGGGCGTCATAAGCTTGCGCGGCAAACTGATCAGGTTCGCTGCCGAACTTGGCCTTGTAGGCGGCGATGAAGGCCTTGTTCACAGGCGTGCCGTTTTCGGACGACCAGGGGCTGCCCATGAGGGTGTTGTCGCCAGCATCCTTGGCGATATCGAACAGTTTTGGCGAGTTTAGACCGTTGCCGCCGATGAAGGGTTGCTTCATGCCCAGTGAACGGGTCTGCAGGATGATGTTGGCGGCTTCTTCGGCCAGGCAGGAACAGACGATGGCGTCAGGATTGCTGGCCTTGATCTTGGTCAACTGGGCCTTGAAGTCGACGTCGCCCTTGGCATAAGCTTCGGTGGTGGTGGTCGGGATCTTTTGTTGTTCCAGCGTGGCCTTGAAGACGTCGTAGCCTGATTTGGTGAAGGCATCATCATTGCCATAAATGACGGCGACTTTCTTGATGTCGAAGTGCTTGACGGCGGCTTTCACGGTGACCGGCAGCACGTCGGCTTCCATGACAGAATTACGGAACGTGAATGGGCCCATGGCAGTGATGCCGTCAGCCGTGTTGCTGGTGCCGAAGACCACGACTTTGGAGGCATTGGCGATCGGGTCGGCAGCAAAGGCCGAATTGGACAAGGTCGGACCGAACACCATCAGGACCTTGTCTTGAAAAATCAGTTTCTTGAAGACGTTGATGGCTTCTTCCTTCTTGCCTTGTTCGTCTTCTGTCACCAACACCAGCTTGTTGCCATTGACACCGCCTTGAGCGTTGATCTCGTCGGCAGCCAGGGTGAAACCGTTCTTGATGGCAACGCCGTATTTGGCGGCCGGACCGGTCAGTGCAGCGGCTAGGCCGAGCTTGACGTCGGCGGCCAGCGCAGCATTGGCCAATGTGGCGCCCAGCAGCAGTGCGGGCAAGGTTTTTAAAGCCGTGTGAAGTATGGTGTTGAGTCGCATCTGGTTCTCTCCTTGGTTAAATATTCTTATAGAGAATGATGCGAAATATAGCCGGGGGTAGCGGCAGAGGGGCGCGGGTGTGCTCCTCCTATTTTGCTTCATCCTCTTCTGGCCGTCGTGCAGCCACTGGGATACAACCGGTCAAGAATACCGTAAACCGGTTTGAACTCGCTGCTGCAGTGCAACCGGATAAGTTGCCCTGCTGCAGTTTGTCAGCTCCGCCGGAGCGGAGATGATGCTGATGATGAAAATTTTGCTTACAGCGACTTGCGCACTTCCTGAATCGCCAGACGCACCTGATTGGGTGCCGTGCCGCCGATATGGTCGCGTGCGGCGACCGAACCTTCGAGCGTCAGGACGGCGAAAATATCGCTGTCGATCAGTGCGCAAAATACCTGAAGTTCTTCCAGCGATAAATCTGCCAAATCGCACTGGCGATCGACACAACTGCGCACGGCACGTGCCACGGCTTCGTGTGCATCACGGAAGGGCAGGCCTTTTTTGACCAGATAATCGGCCAGATCGGTGGCTGTGGCATAACCTTGCAGCGCCGCCGCACGCATGGCATCCGGTTTGACGCTGATGCCGCTGGCCATGTCGGCGAAAATGCGCAATGTGTCGGTGAGCGTGTCAACGGTATCGAACAGCGGCTCTTTGTCTTCCTGGTTGTCCTTGTTGTAGGCCAGCGGTTGGCCTTTCATCAAGGTCAGCAGGGCGATCAGGTGGCCATTGACGCGGCCGGTCTTGCCGCGCGCCAGTTCCGGCACATCCGGGTTTTTCTTTTGCGGCATGATCGACGAACCGGTGCAGAAGCGGTCGGCGATGTCGATGAAGCCCACACGCGGGCTCATCCAGATCACCAGCTCTTCCGACATGCGCGAGATATGGGTCATCACCAGTGCAGCGGCGGCGCAGAATTCGATGGCGAAGTCGCGGTCCGAGACGGCGTCGAGTGAGTTGCGGCAGACATCGTCAAAGCCTAGCGTCTTGGCCACGCGCAGGCGGTCAATCGGGAAGGTGGTGCCAGCCAGCGCGGCTGCGCCCAGTGGCAGGCGGTTGACGCGCTTGCGGGTGTCGGCCATGCGTTCGGCATCGCGACCGAACATTTCGACATACGCCAGAATGTGGTGGCCGAAAGTAATCGGTTGCGCCACTTGCATGTGGGTGAAGCCCGGCAGAATGGTCTCGGCGTGTTGCTCAGCCAGATCGACCAGCGCTGAACGTAGATCGCGCAGCAAGCCGCTGATGTCGTCAATGGCGGCGCGTAGGTAAAGGCGAATGTCGGTAGCCACCTGGTCATTGCGCGAACGGCCGGTGTGCAGACGCTTGCCGGCGTCCCCGACCAATTCGGTCAGGCGCTTTTCAATGTTCAGATGAACGTCTTCGAGGTCGAGCAGCCATTCGAACTGACCGGCTTCGATTTCGCCCTTGATTTGGGTCATGCCGCGAAGAATGTCGGCATAGTCCTGCGCGCTGATGATGTGCTGGTGCGCCAGCATCTCAGCATGGGCAAGCGAGCCGCTAATGTCGAACTGGGCCAGGCGTTTGTCAAAAAAGACAGAAGCGGTATAGCGTTTCACCAAATCGGAAACGGGTTCGGAAAAGCGAGCCGACCAGGCTTCACTTTTTTTCGATAATTGTGCGGTCATGATGGGGGTCCCGGAGAATATGCGATTATAGCAAGCAGACGACATTTGAGCCATGCAGCTGCTTTGCATGGCAATTGATTGAATTATTTCAATGGTTTTGCAATGAATCGTCTATGTGGTGAACATGTAAATAAGGTGGATTATTCTTGCAAAAAACATTGCACATTTGTCAAATCTTGCAGATACTCGAATCGCAGTTTTACCAATCGCGTGGACTCGTACGAGGAGATGGCTCATGAATTTTGAAGCACTGTTTCAACAACAAGCGGCATTACCCAGTATTCCCAAGGTGGTGCAGGAAGTCATCGAGAGCTTCAATAACGAGAATGTTTCGATTGAAGAAATTTCCAAGAAGCTCAGTGCCGATCAGGTATTGAGTGCCAAGATTTTGCGTCTGGCCAATTCTTCTTACTATCACGTCGCGCGCAGCATTGGTACCGTCGACGATGCGGTCTTGATGCTGGGTTTCATGACGGTGCGCACGCTGGTAGTGAGTACCGGACTGACCGGTAGCTTCAAGTCCATGGCCGGGGTTGATCTCAAGCTGTTCTGGCGTTACAGCCTGCATACCGCGATCGTCGCCAAATGGCTTGCCAAGAAGCTGCAGCTCAATTCCGATCTGGCGTTCACTGTCGGGCTGATGCATGCCATCGGGCAACTTGTGATGCACGCCGGCATGCCGGAGCAGACGTTGCAAATCGATAAAATCGCCAGTCCGATTGATGCGCGCCGCCTGGATGTTGAGCGCACCACGTTCGGTTACGATTTTGCCGATGTTGGCGCCGAGCTGGCCAAGCGTTGGCGTTTCCCGGAAGAATTTTCGACTGTCATCAAGGGCTTTGCGGCACCGCTGGAGGCTCCGTCTTTCAACAAGATCGCGGCAGTAGTCCATATCGCTGCCTGGCGCGCACGTGCCGAAGAAAATGACTATTCCGCGGTAGAAAAGGAGTCGACTTTTCCTGAGCTGGTTGCCGCCAAGCTGGGAATTGCGGCGGCTGTGGTGCTGGAAGAGTTGCCACCGTTGGCCGAATTGGGTGCCGGCATGGAAGAATTGCTGGCCTGATCGACTTGATTGCGGTGGATGGAACAAAGGCGTTGCAGCTGACTTGGCTGCAACGCCTTTTTTATTTTCGTGCGATGTTTTAACTAGAACTAAGTTGCTCTTTCAGGAATTTCAGCATATCCCCATAGGCTTCAGCACGGGTGTCGGCATTGCCGGCAATGGTGACGCCCACTCCCGGTTTGCCGGCGCCAGGAATATCCGTGCGCATGTGCATCGGCAAGCCGGGGGCGTCGAAGTCATGATAGGTGTCCGGGTAGAGTTTGAGTGTGAAGGGGATATCGCTACCGTCGAGTTTGTGCGCCAGTGACTGGCAATCTTCGGGTGACGACCAGTCATCGTTTTCGCCCATCAGGACCAAGGTTGGTGCGGCCGGTTTGTAAAGTACGCGTGCCTTGGAATAGCCCGTGCAAGTGGGGTAAAACTCGACTGCTGCCTTGGGTTGGATCTTGCGTACGGCCACCTCGGCCTCTGCCAGATTCATGGCCGACAGGACTGTGGTGGCGCCTTGAGACCAGCCCAGCAGCGCAATGCGGCGGATATCGACATCCTCTTGCATGGCCACCCAGCGAATCGCGGCCTGCACATCTTGGCGCCGCATGGCACTGTTGGCGATACGTTGTTGCAGGCTTTCCTGGCAGATTGCACGGCGCCCGCGCGGCGTGAAGCTGTCCGGGAACAGCACGTTATAGCCAGCATCGGTCAGCATGCGTGCCATGGCCAGATAACGCGGCGTGAACTGGATATCTTCTTTGCCGACGCTACTGTAGAGGCCGCCGCAGCCGTGCATGGCGATGATGGTCGGTTTTTTGTCGGGTGTCTTGCTCTTGCCCTTGAACCAGAAGCCAAATAATGCAGTCGCCTTGCCGCCTGGCGTACTCACACTGGTCAGTGAGACGCGCTCAGTGTGCAGTGGTGGCAGTTGTTTCTGTGTACCTTTAGGCGCCGCAGCCGTACTCGCACATAGCGTTGCCAAGCATAGCGCGGTGATGGTGTTGCTCCAGGTAATCATGTGAACTTCCCTTTGTTGTGCTGGCAGCCTGGACGAGCGCAGACCGGCCATTCGCGTTGTCACAATTGCAACATTGAGGCTATGCCACGTAAACATTTATATATCGGCAAGTTGTCGGGAAAATGAAGTGAGGTACTAAATCAGAGTGCTGCGTTTTAAGCCTTGTCATCCTGAGCAATTCACGTACCAGCCCCTGTTCTTACGGTCGCCGCAGGTGGTTGGTCGTAGCTTCAGTCGCAGGACGGCATCCGAGAAAATACGTAATGACCCTTTAGTGGTCATTTTACTATCGTATTTTCCTCAATTCACATCAAAATTACTTGGGTGCGGTACGCCCCACTGCGACATTGTCACAGTGGGGGAGGCAGTCATCAGCCGGTATTGCGCAGTCCCGCCGCGATGCCGTTGATGGTCAGGTGGATGCCGCGTTGAACGCGCTCTTCGATTTGACGTCCGGCCACCGTAGTGCTGCGATGGCGTTTGATCAGTTCGACCTGCAAATGATTGAGCGGATCGAGATAGGCGAAACGGTTCTTGATCGAACGTGCCAGCGATGGATTGCCGGCCAGGCGATCCTTGTTGCCGGTGATCGCGTTGAGCAACTGGCTGGTGCGTTCATGCTCGCTCAGGATGCGGTTGAAGATGGCGTTGCGCAGCTTGCGGTCGGGCACCAATCCGGCGTAGCGTGCGGCTACGGCGAGGTCGGTCTTGGCTAGCACCATGTCCATGTTCGACAGCAAGGCGGCGAAGAACGGCCATTGCTTGACCATGGCGCGCAGGCTGGCCAGTTTTTTTGCGCTATCCTTGCCGCCGCCTTCTTGTACCCAACCCGAGATTGCGCTGCCAAAGCCATACCAGCCCGGCAGCAGCAGGCGGCACTGGCCCCAGGAGAAGCCCCAAGGAATGGCGCGCAGATCTTCGATGCGGCGCGTCGATTTGCGCGAAGCCGGACGTGAGCCGATATTGAGCTCGGCGATTTCGGCAATTGGCGTGGAGGCGAAGAAGTAGTCGGTGAATCCCGGGGTTTCATAGACCAGATTGCGATAGGCTTGATAAGCCCGCTCGGACAGGTCTTCCATGATGTGTTCAAACTCGGCCAGCTTGCGGTTTTGCGCCGCGTCGGTGTTGGCCGGCATCAGGCTGGCTTCGAGTGTGGCAGCCACCAGCAACTCCAGATTGCGCCGGCCGATTTCCGGATTGGAGAACTTGGAGGCGATGATTTCCCCTTGTTCCGTCAAGCGGATCTGGCCGTTTACCGTGCCGGCTGGTTGCGCCAGAATGGCTTGATAGCTTGGGCCGCCGCCGCGACCAACGGTGCCGCCGCGACCATGGAACAGGCGCAGCTTGACGCCTTCGCGATTGAAGAGTTGAACCAGTCGGGTTTCTGACTTGTAAAGCTCCCAATTGGAGGTCAGGAAGCCGCCATCTTTGTTGGAGTCAGAGTAGCCCAGCATGACTTCCTGCAGCTTGCCTTGCTTGGCGATGAGCTGCGCCACCGGCGGCAAGGTCAGCCATTGTTCCATGATGTCGGCCGCACAGCGCAGGTCAGGGATGGTTTCAAACAGCGGCACCACCATCAATTCCAGCTCGATGAGCTTGCCGGCGGCGGTATGCAGCAGACCGGTTTCCTTTTGCAGCAACAACACTTCCAGTAAATCGGAAGCGGTCTCGGTATGCGAAATGATGTAGTTGCGGATGGCGCGCGCGCCGTAGCGTTGGCGGATTTCACGTGCTGTACGCAAGACGTTGAGTTCAGAATTGGTCTCATCCGAGTAGTCGAGGTAAGGCGAATACAACAGACGCGGCTTGCTCAGTTCGGCCAGCAGTAAGGCAATTTTTTTGTCTTCTGAAAGTGACGCGTAGGCTGCTTCGACCTGCGCGCTGGCGAACAATTCAGCCAATACCCGCTCATGCACATCCGAGCTTTGGCGCATATCCAGCGTGGCCAGGTGGAAACCAAAAATCTCCATCGAACGCTTCAGGACTGCCAGGCGTGGTTTGACCAGTGCGCTGCCGTGGTTAGCATTGAGCGAATCGACCAACACCTGTAATTCGGCGATGCATTCCTGCGGGTCGGCATAGGGCGCAGCAGCCCCCACTTCCTGACGCAAGATGTTGACTACGCCGAGTGCCCGCGCGGTAGCCGCCAGTCTGGCGTAGACGCCGATCAATGCGCGCCGGTAAGGTTCGTCGGCGCGGTGGCCGGAGTTGTCCGGCGAGGCATCTGCCAGCGCCAGCAGGTCGGTGCTGGCATCGACCATCAGGGTCGAGATCGACAGTTCGGCGCCAAGTGCGTGCACTTCGTCGAGATAGAAGTCGAACACCGTGCTGGACTGCCGTTGCAGCGCACGCTGCATGGTGTCTGCATTGACGTTGGGATTGCCGTCACGGTCGCCGCCGATCCAGCTGCCCATCTGCAGAAACGGCGCCAGCTCGGTCGGAGCGCTGCGGTTGCTGCGCGCACGGGCCGGGAACTGGGTGTTGATTTCATCTTCGATGTCGTCGTAGAGCGCCGGCAGTTCACGCAGGAAGGTAATGCGGTAGTAGGACAGCGCGTTTTCGATTTCATCGGCCACGGTCAGCTTGGTATAGCGCAGCATGCGGGTTTGCCACAGAGTGGCAATGCGCGCGCGTAGCAGGGCGGTATTGTCGCGCAGTTCCTTGGGCGGCATCGCTTGGTCGCGCAAGGCCAGCAGACGGGCGATTTCGCGCTCGGCGTCGAGTATGCTCTTGCGCTGTACTTCGGTCGGATGCGCCGTCAGCACTGGCGAAATCAGCGATTCGGACAGGAAATTACGCACTGTGTTGCCAGACACGCCGGCATTGTCCAACTGTGACAGTGCATACGCTACGCTGCCGGCCTGGGCGGCGCTTCCCGCCAGCAAGTGAGCGCGGCGGCGGCGATTGTGGTGCTGGTCTTCTGCGATGTTGGCCAGATGTGAAAAATAGGAAAAGGCTCGCACCACCGAATTGGTCTGGTCGCGGGTCAGTTTCTTGAGCAGTTTGTCCAGTTCGGCGCCGGCCTGGGCATCGCCCTTGGCATCGCTGGTGCGGCGCAGGCGCACGGCGGTCTGGCGGATATTTTCGACCACCTCAAATACGGCATCACCCTCCTGCTCACGCAGCACGTCGCCCAACAGGCGGCCGAGCAGGCGGATATCTTCTTTGAGGGGCGCGTCTTTATCGATGGTGGATTTGGTACTGCGTATGGCTGGCTTGACAGCGGCAGCAGCAGGCTTGGTACGGGCGGAGGGGCTGGTTTTTGGTGTGGTTGCCATGATCAACAAATGCTACGGTTTTCGGAAGGTGAAAGTCGGACTTGGTGCTCGAACTGCCAGAATGCTGCGTGCTAGAATTTGCCTCTCTTTATCTCTGTTTTGATATTTTTTGTAGTTTGAACTGCGCCGGGTTTGCGGTCGATGCCGCGCTCCGACGACTACCGAAAGAACCGTCTTGAAAGAATTTCCTCCCTCCAGTCTGGTTATTGCTTCGCGCGAAAGCCGTCTTGCCATGTGGCAGTCCGAGCATGTACGCGATCGGTTGGCAGCATTATATCCGCAGTGCAGCATCAGTATCCTCGGCATGAGCACGCGCGGCGATCAAATTTTGGATCGCACGCTCTCCAAAGTCGGTGGCAAGGGCTTGTTTGTCAAGGAGTTGGAAGTCGCCATGGCCGAAGGCCGGGCCGATTTTGCGGTGCACTGTCTGAAGGATATGCCGATGGAGCTGCCGCCAGGTTTTGCGCTGGCCGGCATCCTGGAGCGCGAAGATCCTCGCGATGCCTTTGTCTCCAATGATTACGCCGGGCTGGATGTCTTGCCGGCCGGCGCTGTGGTCGGCACTAGCAGCCTGCGCCGTCAGGCGCTGATTGCGGCGCGTTATCCGCAGTTGGTGATCAAACCCTTGCGCGGCAACCTTGATACGCGTCTGGGCAAGCTCGATCGTGGTGAATACGCCGCCATCATTCTGGCTGCCGCTGGCCTCAACCGGCTGGGTTTGCAGCATCGCATCCGCGCCCTGATCGAACCTGAAGACAGCCTGCCAGCGCCAGGGCAAGGTGCACTGGCATTTGAGATACCGGCCGATCGCAGCGATCTGCAGCGCGTGCTGGCACCACTCAATCATGCTGACACCGCTCTGACAGTGGCTGCTGAACGTAGCTTGTCGCGTATTTTTGGCGGCAGTTGCCAGATTCCGCTGGCGGCATTCGCCACCCTCGAAGGCGCCCAACTGCACCTGCGTGCGATTGTGGCGATGCCCGATGGCAGTCGCATCGCCAGTGCCGAAGTGCGCGGTCCAGCGACCGATCCGGAGGCACTGGGCCAGCAAGTTGCCGTGCTGTTGCGTGCGCAGGGAGCTGATGCCATTCTGGCAGCGTGCCAGGCTAATGGCTGACCTCATTTCTAGGCCCGTAGTCGTTACGCGTCCGGCGGCGCAGGCCGAGGTATTTGCCCGGCAAGTGGCCGCCATCGGCCGCGAGCCGGTGCTATTTCCCCTGCTGTGCATTGCCCCCTTGAGTGACAATACTGTCTTGAAGGCGACGCTGGCGCATCTGTCTGAATATGCGTTGGTGGTGTTTGTCAGTCCCAATGCCATTGATGCGGTGTTTGCACAGTTGCCGCAATGGCCGGCCAATGTCGCCATTGGCATCATTGGCGAGGGTAGCCGTCTGGCGTTGCTGCGCCATGGCGTCAATGACGCCATGGCGCGCATTCTGGCGCCTGCTGCAGGTCAGCGCATGGATTCTGAAGCCTTGTTCCAAACCTTGGACCTGGAGCACCTGCGTGGTCGGCGTGTGCTCATCGTGCGCGGTCAGGCCGGACGTGATTTCCTCACGGATATGCTCGCCGCCGAGCAAGTTGATGTGACACATGTGACGGCCTATAAGCGTCTGGCGCCATGCCTCGATGCGGTCATGACGAGCCAGCTTGCCGTCTTGTTGGCAACCGAGAGTGAGTGGATCGTCACCAGTTCCGAGGCCTTGCGCAACCTGCTTGAACTCACCTCGCAAGCCTTCGGAGTCGATGGCGTGGTAAAAATACAACGCAAGCGATTCCTCGTATCACACCAGCGGATCGCGGAAACAGCGCAATCACTGGGTTTCTCCCATGTCACCAATTGCGGATCAGGGGACGAACGCCTGATTGCCGCGTTACAATCGTCTGCATGAACGAACTGCACTCTTCCCCCGACCAGAATCAGCCGGACGCCAGCAAGGCATCCGGACTGTCGGCGAGCGTCATGCTCCCGTCCTTTGAACTTGCCGATAACGGCGTCCTGAAAAAACGCCTGCGTTTGCTCAACATCTTTGTGCTGATTCTGGCCGTGGTGCTGGTGACGCAATGGTGGATCGCGCACAGCGAAATTCGCGGCCTGCGCGAAGAAGTGGCGCGGCGCCTGCAAAGTGGCGATGTCGCCAACACCGAAGTCAAAGGTGTCTTGAAGACGGTGCAAGACAGCACCAAAGAATTGCAGGCCAAGGTCAGCGTGCTCGATAGCAAGCAGGCCGAGTCGCAAAGTCAGCAATTGGCGCTGGAACAGCTCTATCAGGATTTGTCGAAAAATCGTGACGACTGGGCCCTGTCCGAAATCGAAGAAGTGTTGTCGACCGCCAGTCAGCAGTTGGCATTGGCGGGTAATGTGCAAGGCGCCTTGATCGCCTTGCAGAACGCTGACAAGAATCTGTCGCGTTCGGACAAGCCGCAGTTCATTGCCATCCGTCGTGCCATTGCACGTGACCAGGAGCGCTTGAAGGCTTTGCCCACTGTGGATGTGACTGGCATTGCCGTACGTCTTGACAGCATCATCGGCCAGATCGACGGCATGCCGCTGTTGTCCGACGAGAAGCCGGTCGAGTCGGTGACTGAACCTAAGCAGTCTGTGCCGGCGCCAGTGCGCAATACGGCCAAGGCCGCGAAACAGAATGGCAAGGCAGGGGCGGGCACCGCAGTGGCCAACGATTGGATGGCCAATGCTCAGGACAAGTGGCAAAGCCTGAGTGCCGAGATGTGGGGAGAGTTGAAGCAACTGGTGCGCGTACGTAGTGTCGATACCCCGGATGCCTTGTTGCTGTCGCCGACGCAAGCCTATTACGCTCGTGAAAATCTCAAGCTGCGTTTGCTCAATGCACGCTTGGCATTACTGTCGCGCAATGAATTTGCTTTCCGCAGTGATTTAAGTGCAGCCCAGGACACGATTGGCAAATACTTCGATACCCGTGCCAAGCAAGTACAGACGGCGCAAGCCCTGCTGAAACAAGTCCAGAGCAGTAACCTGGCGATCCAGATGCCGACGCTGAGCGAAAGCATTGACGCGGTTCGCAATTACAAGAGCCAGCGTTAATTTCAGCGACATAAACCTATGCGAATTCTTCTTTGGCTTCTCACCTTGTTTGCCTCCGCTATCGGTCTGGCGGTGCTGGCACGTTTCAATCCCGGTAATGTGGTGCTGTTTTATCCACCGTTCCGGGTCGATTTATCACTGAATTTTTTCCTGGTGGCGCTGGCGGCGCTGTTTGTGCTGCTGTACGTGGTCATCCGTGCTGTGCGCTTGACACAGAAGCTGCCCTCCCGAGTGATTGCCTATCGTCGGCAAAAACGTGAAATTGATGGCAACAAAGCCTTGCGCGAATCCCTGAAGGCCTTCTTTGAAGGCCGCTTCGGTCACGCCGAGAAGGCCGCCACACGCGCTGCCGAACTGCCTGAGAACTCTGGTATCGCAGCGCTCATCGGTGCTCGCGCCGCGCATCGCATGCGTCAGGCAGAACGGCGAGACATTTGGCTGGCCGCCACTGACGGCGACCTAGGTCTGAAAGCCGCAAGACTGATGACTACGCTGGAATTGCTGGTCGATGACCACCAGTTCAAGGCTGCATTGGAAACGGTGGAAGAGCTCAACGCCAACGGAACCCGCCATATTCAGGCCTTGCAGTGGGCGCTCAAGGCCAATCAGCAAGCCAAGAACTGGCCAGAGGTGCTGCGTCTGGTGCAGACGCTGGACAAGCGCAATGCTTTGCATCCGGCCTTGTCGAACCGTCTGCGTGAGATCGCTTACGAGGCCTTGTTGGCCGATCGTGCGCATGATGCCGAGTCAATACGCGTGCTCTGGGCAGAGGTGCCCGGTGCCGATAAGCTCAAACCCTATATTGCCGCCCACGCAGCGCAGGCCTTCAGCAGCCGTGGCTTGCATGGCGAGGCGCGTATCTTGCTCGAACGGGCACTGACAGCAGGCTGGGATGACCGCTTGGTGCGTGCTTATCGTGATTCCACCGCTGAAGCCGGTTCGCCGGCCTTGCTGGCGCAAATTGAACGGTGCGAGGCATGGCTGGCCAAACGCCCTACCGATGCCGAACTGGCGTTGACGCTGGGCATGTTCTGTCTGCGTCAGAAGTTGTGGGGCAAGGCTCAGCGCCATCTGGAGCAGGCTTTGTCGGATGCGCTGGAGCCGCGTACGGTGCGTGAGTCGCATCTGAGTCTGGCGCAATTGCATGAGGCGCTGGATCAGCAGGAGCAGGCCGCCGCGCATTATAAGCAATGCGCTTTGGCAACGGCAATACGGTAATTTTCTTACGGCCGCCTGACAGTGGGCGGCTGTTTGTTATCTACGTTCAACTTCCTCCAGATTCGTGCTCCCTGCGCCAAAGCCGTTATAATCCTGCCTTTCCACCTTCTTCCATTTTTTACGAGAATGCACCATGAGCCTCAATAAAGTCCCGTCCGGCCGCGATTTGCCAAACGACTTCAATGTGATTATCGAGATTCCGATGAATGCCGATCCGATCAAGTATGAAGTGGATAAGGAAAGTGGCGCCATTTTCGTTGACCGTTTCATGGGTACTGCCATGCACTATCCGTGCAATTACGGCTATATCCCACAAACCTTGTCGGAAGATGGTGATCCGGTGGATGTGTTGGTGATCACACCGTTCGCGCTGTTCCCGGGCGTGGTAGTGCGTTGCCGTCCTATCGGCGTGCTCAAGATGACTGACGAATCCGGCGTTGACGCCAAAGTGCTGGCCGTGCCGGTCGACAAGGTACTGCCGATCTATACGCACTGGCAAAAGCCGGAAGATCTGAACGAACTGCGCCTGAAGCAGATTCAGCATTTCTTCGAGCACTACAAGGATCTGGAAAAGGGTAAATGGGTCAAGATTGATGGCTGGGAAGGCCCGGAATCGGCCAAGGCCGAAATCCTGGCAGGTGTTGCGGCCTACAACAAGGAAGTTGCCAAGTGAGCTGCCTCTGGTGATCCAAAAGCGTACCTTCGGGTGCGCTTTTTTTACGACTGGCGAAACGGGTTGCGCTCGTTTAATTCGTTAAGGTAATCGTCGATGCCACCGCCTTCGCGTTCGAGAAAACGCTCCACTGCATCGGCAAATGCGGGATGTGCCAGCCAGTGCGCCGACCAGGTTTTTTGCGGCAGAAAGCCGCGCGCCATTTTGTGCTCACCTTGGGCGCCGCCTTCGAACCAGGTAATTTTCTGCGCAATGCAGAATTCCAGCGGCTGATAATAGGCCGTTTCGAAATGCAGACAGGCCACTTCTTCCAATGCTCCCCAATAGCGGCCGTACAAACGCTCCTGATCATGTACCACCAGGGATGCGGCGATCGGATTGCCATCACGGCAGGCCAGCGTCAATAACAAATGCTGCGGCATGGTGGTGGCAATGCGCAGGAAAAAATCCAGATTGAGATAAGGGGTGGAATGGTGCGCGGCATAAGTATGCCGATAGCAGCGATGAAAAAAGCGCCAATCGTCCTCTCCCGCTGTGCCGCCGCTCAGATGGCGAAAACTCACTCCGGCTTCGACTACCTTGCGCCGTTCAGCCAGAATATTCTTGCGTTTTTTACGCTCCAGCGTTGTCAGAAATTCGGCAAAATCACGATAGCCTGGGTTGTGCCAATGGAACTGCACGCCACTGCGCAGCATGAAGCCGGCCTGCGCCAGTTGTTCTGCCTGTTCGGCAGGAGGGTACAGAATGTGCGTCGAGGAGGTCTGGATGCTGCTCTGTAGCTCGCTTAGCACCTGTACCAGTGCCGCACGTGCCGACGCATCACGGGCCAGCAGCCGAGCGCCGGTGACAGGGGTGAACGGAATTGCCGATAATAGCTTGGGGTAGTAGGGTAAGCCGTGGCGTTCATAGGCTTCGGCCCAGGCCCAGTCGAAGACGTATTCGCCATACGAGTGGTACTTGAGGTAGAGCGGCAGTGCTGCGACCAGTGTCGCAGTGGCATCGACACCTTGCCACAGCGTCAGATACTGCGGTTCCCAGCCGCTGTCTTTCGCGGCAGCGCCGCTTTCGTGCAGCGCATGCAGAAAAGCGAACGACAGGAATGGCGTGGCATCGGCCTGGGCGTTGACGAGCGCATCCCATGCTACCGCGCCAACTTCGGCCAGAGAAGAAATGATTCGCGTGCGATAATGCGAACCTGCGTGAAGCTCTGCGTTCACGGTGTGCCGCTCCATTTTTCTATTGTCGGCCTACCGTCTTTTCCTATCGTCATTTTCTTACCTGTCGCCATCATGTTAGTCAAAGTCGCCATCGCCCAGATCAACAGTACTGTTGGAGATATTTCCGGCAATTGCAGCAAAATCGCCGAATTTTCTCGCCGTGCCGCCGCACAGGGGGCCGATATTGTGCTGACGCCAGAATTATCGCTGGTCGGTTACCCACCCGAAGATCTGCTGCTGCGCCAAGCATTCTACGCAAAAACAGAAACGGCGTTGCAGGCGCTGGCCGAGGAGCTGGCGGTACTGACCGACGTCAATGTAGTGGTCGGTCATCCTATGCTCAAAGATGGTGCGCGCTTCAATGCTGCTTCGGTGTTGCGCAACGGCCAGATCATCGGTTGCTACCACAAGCTGGAATTGCCCAACGATAGCGTATTTGACGAGAAACGGTATTTCACCAGCGGTGATGCTGCGCTCGTATTTGACGTCAAGGGGACGCGTTTTGGCATCAATATCTGCGAGGATACCTGGTTTGGCCGTGCGCCCGCGTTAGCCAAACAAGCTGGTGCACAAGTGCTGTTGGTGCTCAACGGTTCGCCCTATCACATGCGCAAGCAGTTGCTGCGACTTGACGTCATGCGCGCCAACGTCAGCAGTCAGGGCTTGCCACTGGTGTTTGCCAATTTGGTCGGCGGTCAGGATGAGCTGATTTTCGATGGCAACTCCTTCGTCATGGACGCTGCCGGTGCTGTTGTGGCCACCTTGGCGCATGCGCAGGAAGATCTGCAAGTCATCAGCTTTGATGGTGCTGCGGCGCAGATTGGTGTGCAGGCCCCGGACCTGTCTATCGAAGCGCAGGTTTATCAGGCGCTGGTGCTGGGGGTGCGCGACTATGTCGGCAAGAATGGTTTTCCCAGTGTATTGATCGGCTTGTCCGGCGGTGTCGATTCAGCTCTGACTCTGGCCATTGCGGTCGATGCGTTGGGCGCCGACAAGGTGCGGGCGATCATGATGCCTTCCCCTTATACGGCTGACATTTCCTGGCTTGATTCACGCGATATGGTCGAGCGCATCAAGGTGCGTTACGACGAGATTTCCATCAATGACTGTTTCAGCGCTTTCCGCGACACCCTGGCGCAGGAGTTTGTTGGCCGTAAGGAAGACACCACCGAAGAAAATATTCAGGCGCGCATTCGTGGCACTCTGCTCATGGCCATGTCCAACAAGTATGGCTCCATCGTGCTCACTACCGGCAACAAGAGCGAAATGGCGGTTGGCTATTGCACCTTGTACGGCGATATGGCCGGTGGTTTTGCGGTGATCAAGGATATTGCCAAGACACTGGTGTATCGTTTGTGCAGCTATCGCAACAGCCTCTCGCCAGTGATCCCGGAGCGTATTCTCACACGTGCACCTTCAGCCGAGTTGCGACCTGATCAGAAAGACCAGGACTCCTTGCCGCCTTATGAAGTTCTGGATGGCATCATGCAGCTGTACATGGAAGAAAACCGTAGCATTGCCGAGATCGAGGCAGCCGGCTATCGGATGGAGGATATTGAGCGCATTACGCGGCTGATAAAGATTAATGAATACAAGCGGCGTCAGGCGCCGGTCGGCATTCGTATTACGCACCGCGCCTTCGGACGCGACTGGCGTTACCCGATCACTTCAAAGTTCCGTGAATAAAACCTGGTTTAGGTCTGCCTGATGCGTGAAATAGTGCATGCCAGCTGGAATTTTGATAAATTCAATATTGTTTTTTGCACGATCTAATAGGGAGAGAATCATCATGAAGCAAGTTACTGCTGTCATTAAACCATTCAAACTGGATGAAGTGCGCGAGGCGCTGGCCGAAGTCGGCGTCACGGGACTGACCGTGACCGAAGTCAAGGGTTTTGGCCGTCAAAAGGGTCATACGGAACTCTACCGTGGTGCCGAATACGTGGTCGATTTTCTGCCCAAGGTAAAAATTGAAGTCGTGGTCGACGATAGTGTGGTCGAGCCCGTCATCGACGCCATCATCAAGGCGGCGCGCACCGGCAAGATCGGTGATGGCAAGATCTTTGTTCAGGATATCGGTCAGGTCATTCGCATTCGTACCGGCGAGACTGGCGCTGAAGCAGTCTGATTCTGTGCCAACCCGGAACGGTTGGACCGGCTGGAACTGCATGTTGCAAAATATGCAGTAAATCGGAGAAAGCGACGGTTTTTGCACAGTTTCTGCGATTTTTCTTCAGCCGGATATCCGCAAGACATTACGCAACATTATTGCCTACCGGCTTTCAGTGACAAGTGTGTGAGGGGGGGGCAGATCATCTTCGCAAGCCATGCATGACAAGATATACTGTGTTTTTAAACAGTATATTGCGAGGTTGACGCCGTGGGAAAGTCGGGCTTCAGAGTAGTACCATTGCGCACCGTACGTCAGTTGGAAACGGCTGGCGACAATTTTTCGCAATCCTATGAGGCGCACAAAGGGCGTGGTGCCGTCAGCAATATCCAGGGTCGCTACGAAGTGGGACAGCGGGTCGATTTCGACGATGGTTGGAGTCACGCTCAAGAGGATGACGGTGCCACAGACAATGCTCCGCTACGCACCATCGTCACGCACGAAACTGCCAAGTCTATCCTCAGTCGCAACAGCTCTCCGGATTTACCCTTCAATGTTTCGCTTAACCCCTATCGCGGTTGCGAACATGGCTGCGTCTACTGTTTCGCACGGCCCACACATAGCTATTTAGGCCTGTCGCCCGGGCTGGATTTCGAAAGCAGGATTTTCGCCAAGATCAATGCGCCAGAATTATTGCTGCGCGAATTGAGTAAGCCCTCCTATTTACCAGAGACCATCATTGTCGGTATTAACACAGATGCCTATCAGCCGTGCGAACGTGAGCTGCAGATCACGCGGCAAGTGTTGCAGATTCTGGCTGACTGCGCGCATCCGGCCGCGCTCATCACCAAGTCTTCCCTGGTCGAACGTGATATTGATATTCTGGCGCCGATGGCTGCGCGCAGCCAATGCATCGTCGCTGTCACCATTGCCACCCTTGATCCTCAACTGGCGCGCAAGATGGAGCCGCGTGCGGCCGCGCCGCAGCGTCGACTGCGTGTGATTCGTACGCTCGCCGCAGCCGGTATTCCGGTCAGCGTCAGCATCGCGCCTATCATTCCCTTCATCAATGAGCCAGAGATTGAACATATCGTCGCGGCAGCAGCAGAAGCGGGGGCATGTCGCATTGGTTACGGCGTATTGCGCCTGCCCTGGGAAGTCAATTCCTTGTTTCAGCAGTGGTTGTTGACGCATTTTCCCGAGCGCGCCAAGCGCGTCATGAATCGCGTACGCGACATGCGTGGCGGCAAGGACAACGAGAGCGACTTTGCCACCCGCATGCGCGGTGACGGCGTGTGGGCTCAACTGATTGCGCAGCGTATCGAGAAAGCCGCGCAGCGCAATCGGCTGGCTTTGCGCGGCTGGTTCGACTCGCTTGATGCTGCTGCATTTGTGGCACCGGCTCGTCCGCCAAAGCCTGGCGACCGCACCCAGCTCGATTTATTTTGAACGCTGCGACACAGTTTAGCTGGAGGCAAACGTTGCGCTTGATTTGAGCAACACCACTAACGCGCCGGCGCCCCCTTCGGCTGGACGCGCTTGGCAAAATGCCATCACTTCTTCTTTTTGCACCAACCAATTGCGCACTTTTTGTTTCAGTACCGGCTCTTTATTGACGGAACCATGGCCTTTGCCGTGGATGATGCGCACGCAGCGCTGCCCTTGTCTGCGCGCCTGACGCAGGAATTGGCTGAGCGCTTCACGCGCTTGATCACTGCGCAGGCCGTGTAAATCCAACTGTCCCTGAATTACCCAATGGCCGCGGCGCAATTTGCTGAGCACATCGCTACCCACGCCAGGACGGGCGAAGCTTAAGTCTTCATCGCTGGCCAGAAGGGTATCGAAAGTGAACTCATCGGAGAGCGATTCCATCAACGCGGCTTGCTCATCGGCCAGGTGCTGGCGTGCAATGGGCAAGGGCGGTGGCGGTTTCAGCACGGCTTTGTCAGGTTGACGCAGTGGTGCCACGGTGCCGACGCTGTTGCGAAAGATATCGGCTTCTTCGCGCAGACGTTGCTCTGCTTGCTGGCGCTGCCGCTCGGCGGCCTGGCGCGCTTCTGTTTGCGCCTTGAGATCCTTGCGCAGAGACTTGAGAGCGGAAAAATCCTTGATGGTCGCCATGATGATTGCCGTAACCGGAACAAAAAAATGCCCTCCGCGAAAGGGAGGGCGGGACTTCTTATTGTAAGCCAGAGCCTGAAATCTTATTCCAGGCTTTCCAGGAAGCGCTGAGCATCGAGTGCCGCCATGCAGCCGGTACCGGCGCTGGTGATGGCCTGACGATAGATATGGTCCTGCACGTCGCCGGCAGCAAACACACCGGGGATACTGGTGGCGGTGGCGTTGCCTTCCAGACCGGTGCGGGTTTTGATATAGCCGTTGTACATGTCCAACTGACCTTCGAAGATACCGGTGTTGGGTTTGTGGCCGATGGCAATGAATAGGCCATGCAGGGTAATCGGCGTGATGCTGCCATCCTGGGTCGATTTGATCGTGATGCCGGTCACGCCGCTGGCGTCGCCGACCACTTCGTCGAGCGTGTGGTGCCACTTGATTGCGATCTTGCCTTCACTAACCTTATGCAGCAGACGGTCAATCAGGATGGGTTCGGCGCGGAACTTGTCACGCCGATGGACGATGGTGACTTTGCTGGCGATATTGGACAAATATAGCGCTTCTTCGACTGCCGTATTGCCGCCGCCGATCACGGCGACTTCCTTGCCGCGATAGAAAAAGCCGTCGCAGGTGGCGCAGGCTGAGACACCCTTGCCCATGAAGGCTTCTTCTGAGGGCAGACCAAGGTATTGCGCTGAGGCTCCGGTAGCAATGATCAGTGCGTCGCAGGTGTATTCACCGGAGTCGCCAATGAGTCGAAATGGCTTTTCTGACAACTTGGTGGTGTGGATGTGATCGAAAATGATTTCAGTCTGGAAACGTTCTGCATGTTGCAGCAGACGCTGCATCAGTTCCGGACCTTGCACACCCATGGGGTCGCCCGGCCAGTTTTCGACATCGGTGGTTGTCATCAATTGACCGCCTTGTTCAACGCCGGTGATGAGTACCGGATTGAGGTTGGCGCGCGCAGCGTAGACGGCGGCGCTGTAGCCGGCGGGGCCGGAACCGAGAATCAAAACCTTGGCGTGTTTGGGCGTGGTCATAAAATGCTCTTTATTACTCAGTTGAACGAAAAAGAAGGGTAGTGCCAACATGCCGTCGAGCTAGCGTATTTCAAGCCGCTCGGGGAGTTGCGAAGGTGCTATATTGCACTGCAAAACGGTTAAGATTATAGACCAAGCGCCGCTGTACCCGATGGAATTACGCTATGCGATCAATAGCTTAGGGCCTGTTTCGGTACGCACAGGTTTGCTGGCCGACAATCGCCGTTACAATGTGACCTGCGTTGATCTACCGCGCCGCTTGCGTGTGCTGCATGTTTTCTCACTGAAGATTTATGACCAAGACCAGTCAAGGCTATACCCGTCCTACCAAATCCGAAGCGCCGCCGCTGCCCGGCCGGCTGGTGCGTCTGCTCACCGAAGCGCGCTGGCTGGCGCTGGCCACGCTGTTGGTGTATCTGGTGCTGATTTTTCTCACCTACTCGCGCACCGACCCCGGCTGGTCAGTGGCCAACACGGTGCCGCATCTGCATAACTGGGGCGGGCGTATCGGTGCCTGGCTGGCTGACTTGCTGCTCTATATCTTCGGCATGTCGGCATGGTGGTGGTGTGTCTGGCTGGTGCATGGGATGTGGCGCGGCTACCAGCGCATGAGCGGTCATGCTCTGGCGGCGGAAAAGGAGAGCGATGTCGAGCATCATCAGGAACGAGTGATTCGCACCGTCGGGTTCGCATTTTTGCTAGCCGGCAGCGTCGGCATCGAATACATGCGTATGTATTCGATGAAAGCGCCGATGCCACGCGCGCCCGGTGGCGTGCTGGGTGAGATGATCGGCGGCGCAGCACAGAGTTCGCTGGGTTTTACCGGCGCCACCTTGCTGCTGCTGCTGTTGTTCGGACTCGGCTTCAGTCTGTTTTTCCATGTTTCCTGGCTGACCACGGCCGAGCGTATCGGTGGCGCCATTGAAGGCAGCATCTTTTGGGCGCGTAATTTTTATGCCGCGCGCCAGGACCGCAAGGTCGGCCATGTCGCCGCCGTCAAACGCGAGGAAGTGGTGGTGCAGGAGCGTGCCAAGATCGTCGAGGCGCCACCGATTCGCATCGAACCGCAAGTAGTGGCGGTGCCCAAGTCCGAACGTGTGGACAAAGAGCGCCAGACCAGCTTGTTCGAAGACCCTGATTCCACTTTGCCGCCGCTGTCCTTGCTCGACGAAGCGCCGCCGGCACAGCAGACCGTGTCGGTAGAGACGCTGGAATTCACCAGTCGCCTGATTGAAAAGAAACTCTCAGACTTCGGCGTCGAAGTCAAAGTGGTTGCAGCTTATCCAGGGCCGGTCATCACGCGTTATGAAATTGAACCGGCCACCGGCGTCAAGGGCAGTCAGATTGTTGGCCTGGCGCGCGATCTGGCGCGTTCTCTGTCGCTTACCTCGATTCGGGTGGTGGAAGTTATTCAGGGCAAGAATTTCATGGGCCTGGAGTTGCCCAACCCCAAGCGCCAGATTGTGCGCCTGACCGAAATCCTCGGTTCCAAGGTCTATAACGACAGCAGCTCCAATCTGACGATCGCCCTGGGCAAGGACATCGCCGGCAATCCTGTGGTCGCTGATCTGGCCAAGATGCCGCATTTGCTGGTGGCCGGCACCACCGGATCAGGTAAATCGGTGGGTATTAATGCGACCATCCTGTCGCTACTCTACAAGTCCACGCCGAAACAGGTGCGACTGATCCTGATCGATCCCAAAATGCTGGAGTTGTCCATCTACGAAGGCATTCCCCATTTGCTGGCGCCGGTGGTGACTGACATGCGCCAGGCCGGTCATGCCCTCAATTGGGCCGTGGCCGAAATGGAGCGCCGTTACAAGCGCATGTCGAAACTGGGGGTGCGCAACCTGGCCGGTTACAACCAAAAGATCGTCGATGCAGAAAAGCGCGGCGAAAAAATTCCCAATCCTTTCAGTCTCACGCCGGATGCGCCGGAGCCACTGGAGCAATTGGAGACCATCGTCATCATCATTGATGAGCTGGCCGACCTGATGATGGTGGTCGGCAAAAAGGTCGAAGAGCTGATCGCACGGATTGCGCAAAAAGCACGCGCCGCCGGCATTCACCTGATTCTGGCGACGCAGCGGCCATCGGTCGACGTCATCACCGGCCTGATCAAGGCCAATGTGCCCACGCGTATTGCCTTCCAGGTCAGCAGCAAGATCGACTCACGTACCATTCTCGATCAGATGGGCGCCGAAGCCCTGCTGGGCATGGGCGACATGCTTTACATGCCGCCCGGCACCGGTTTGCCGGTACGCGTGCACGGCGCGTTCGTCTCTGACGATGAAGTCCATCGCGTGGTGTATCACCTCAAAGAGCAAGGGGAACCGAATTACATTGAGGGCATCCTAGAGGGCGGCGTCGCCGAGGATGCCGATGGTGTGCCTGGCGTTGCCGCTGGCGGCAGCGAAGGTGATGAGCTCTACGATCAGGCCGTCGCCGTGGTGCTCAAGAACCGTCGTGCTTCGATCTCGCTGGTGCAACGGCATTTGCGCATCGGCTACAACCGCGCGGCGCGCTTGCTGGAACAAATGGAGCAGAGCGGCCTGGTGTCGACGATGCAATCGAACGGCAACCGGGAAATTCTGGTGCCGGCAGGAAATACAACCGAATAATTGATGGAATCGTGCATGCAAACAAGAACAAGAATTTCTTTCCTGGCAGCGGCGCTGAGCGCGGGGCTGCTGTGCTCGAACTTGGCGGCTGCCACTGCGCTGGATCAGTTCAAGCAATTCGTCAGCTCGACCCAATCGGCCAAGGGTGAATTCATCCAACGTCTGGTCAAGGTCGACAGCGGCACCGTCAAGATCTCCAATACATCCAGTGGCACCTTTGTGTTTGCGCGGCCGGGAAAATTCATCTGGACTTATCTCAAGCCTTACGAGCAAGTGTTGCAGGCCGATGGTCAAAAGCTGTTCATTTATGACAAGGACCTCAATCAGGTCACCACCAAACAGCTCGGCAATGCGCTGGGCTCATCGCCGGCGGCCATCTTGTTCGGCAGCAATGATCTGGAGAAAAATTTCACCTTGAAGGAGGGCGGCACCAAGGATGGCATGGAATGGCTGCAAGCCACGCCCAAGAGCAAAGACACCAGCTTCGATCAGATCGGCATCGGCCTCAAGGATGGCGTGCCGCAAGCCATGGAACTGCGCGATTCTTTTGGTCAGACTTCACTGTTGACGTTTACCCATTTTGAGAAAAATCCACCGCTCAAGTCCACCAGTTTCACCTTTGTCGTACCCAAGGGTGCCGACGTATTTAACAACTGATCAGCTCGTTTCGGTCTTGAGCATGGCCAGTTTGTCTTCAGCATGGCGCCATTGCTCATACCCGGGCAACGGCGACTGCACTTGCGTGATCGGTTTCCAGCCTGGATGTTTTGCCAATGTGGCGTTGAGCTCACTGAAGTGGCGCTGGTGTTCGGGCAGATCGATATCGTGGTAAATCGCCCCGACCGGGCACTCCGGCACGCACATCGAGCAGTCAATACAGCCATCCGGATCAATCACCAGAAAATTTGGTCCTTCGACAAAGCAATCCATCGGACAGACGCTGACGCAGTCGGTGTATTTGCAGGCGATACAAGAATCGGTAACGACAAAGGCCATGAGAGCAAGCGCGCCGGGGCGGCAGAAGTGATGAAAGGCGGGACGCCCGGATTTTAGCATTTGACGCAATTGGCTGCCGAAGCCTGAACGTTCGGGTAGACTAGCCGCATTTTAATCCCCCATTCTTACCGCTGCATGAACTCTGCGCCGATAGTCGAATATCTTCGAACGCACTCATTTGACGATGTCATCGCTCAGCAATCTCTATCGAGCGAGGGCGAATTGTTGCGCGCCAGTTCCAGCCGTCGCACAGTTCTGTTTGTGGAGGAGATGCATTGTTTCAATCAAGTTGTCGGGGCAAACCATGTCTGATTTATTTGCACAAGAGCCTATTGCACCGCTGGCTGAAGCGCTTCGTCCCAAGACTTTGGACGAGGTGGTCGGTCAGTCCCATCTACTGGGCGAAGGCAAGCCGTTGCGACTGGCATTCCAGTCCGGCAAGCCGCATTCCATGATCTTCTGGGGGCCGCCAGGCGTTGGCAAGACCACCCTGGCACGACTCACGGCCACCGCTTTCAAGTGCGAGTTTATCGCTCTGTCTGCAGTGTTCTCTGGTGTCAAAGACATCCGGGCTGCCATGGAGCAGGCAGAGCAGAATTTGGCTATGGGCAAGCACACCATCTTGTTCGTAGACGAAATTCACAGATTTAATAAGTCCCAGCAAGACGCGCTGCTTCCCTATGCCGAAAGTGGCTTGGTGACGTTTATCGGCGCCACCACGGAGAATCCTTCTTTTGAAGTGAATTCTGCCTTGCTCTCACGTGCGCAAGTCTATGTGCTGAAGTCACTGACAGAAGAAGAATTGAAGCAGCTATTGCAGCGGGCTCGAGAGATGGCACTGAGTCATCTTGACTTGGACGACTTGGCAATAGACACCATCATTGGCTATGCGGATGGCGACGCAAGAAGGTTTTTAAATCTGCTTGAGCAAACTAGCACCGCTGCCAAAGCCTCTGGCATCACCACCATCACTGCCGACTTCCTGCAGAATGCATTGACGCTCAACAGCCGGCGTTTCGACAAAGGCGGGGACAACTTCTATGACCAGATTTCTGCCTTGCACAAGTCGGTGCGGGGTTCACATCCTGATGCTGCCCTTTACTGGCTGACCAGAATGCTCGACGGTGGCGCCGATGCTCGGTATTTGGCGCGGCGGATTGTGCGTATGGCGTGGGAAGACATCGGTCTTGCCGACCCAAGAGCCATGCAGATTGCCAACGACGCAGCGCTGACCTATGAACGGCTAGGTAGTCCAGAAGGAGAGTTGGCACTAGGTCAAGCAGTGATCTACCTGGCTGTCGCTGCCAAAAGCAACGCGGGTTACAACGCCTACAACCAAGCAAGAGCCTTTGTGCAGCAGGACAAGAGCCGCGAAGTGCCTGTGCACCTGCGCAATGCGCCGACCAAGCTCATGAAGGAACTCGGCTATGGACATGCATACCGCTATGCGCATGATGAACCCAATGCCTATGCCGCTGGTGAAACCTATCTTCCCGATGACATGAAAGAGCCCTCTTGGTATCAACCGACACCAAGAGGGCTTGAGATCAAAATTGGTGAGAAACTGGCCCAGCTGAAGAAGTGGGATGAAGAAGCAGACAAGGCATAAAGAAAGATCGACGTACTGCACAGAACATCCTGCGCGCAGTACGCCGTTTTTTCTATTATGGGGTAATGCTGATCACATCGATATCCGGCGCCCAGCCATTGGTTACCGTAGCTGTGCCACTGACCGGTGGCGAATCAAACTTTACTCGGACTGCGCCCGTCGTACTATCTTGGGGAGATATCACGAATGGAATCGTCAGGGTACCCACGATATTCTGACCCCAACTGGTTTCAGTCGGAGGCGCATTGACCGTGATTGCCGGATTAGACCCAATCGTTACTCGCAAGGAGCGGGTTTCGGCAGAGAGATACTTCACGACAAGCGTAGCGCTACTGGCGCTCGATGGCAGTAACAACATTGCTGATGTTGCTGGCCTTTTATTGCTAATCTGACTGCCATAGGCACCATTTGAACAGCTTGAGCAGCTTGCAGCGACGGCTCCCGTCAAGGTTTCTCCTTCCTGAGTTGAGGATAATGCAGTCAGTTTTGCATTCGCCCAGATACCCTCGTCGTAGCTGGTCGATCCATCGGCGGGATCCTGAATCAATTCCAGGGTGTTCACGCCAGATACATCCAGACTGACAGGGTAGGGCCTCATGCCTTGTCTGACAGGGCCATTGCCAGGCGTGGCGCTGTTGCTGTCATACAGCAGCTTGCCGTCACCGTAGACCATGAAACGTACCGAGCCCCTGCCTGCGCCAACGTTATCATCAATGCCAATCTGTGCATCGAATCTGCTGAATTGCTTATTCAATGCAACCTGCAGATTGGTGGCCACACTGGCAATGCCATAGTTGAATGGCGTACCGTTGATTTGAATCGGATTGCCATGGATGTTTTTATCCGCCACCGGTGTTCCCCAACTTGGGTCGGCTTGGGCCACATTGATCCATGCAGGCATTTCGCTCAAATAGCGGCTACCCGGTGATGACGAAGCCAGGATGTGTGTGCCGGAAAAAATATACATCTGTGCCGATTGCGGCGGCACTGCCACGCTATAGCTAGGACCGGTTGCGCCAGCAACACTGCTGCTGCCTCCGGCTATATCTGTGTGCTGCCATAGATCCCTCACACTGGCGCTGCTGCCTGGTGCAAATCGGAGTTGTGACCAAGTCACCGAGAGCGTCTGCTGTGTCGTATTCGGATTGAAAAACACGACCGCAACCTTGCCCTGCGTATTGAGCGCCTTGACCAGTACGTCGCCGGCGGCGCCAGTCGATACGCGTGTTGCCTGATTGCCTGCAACATCCTGATTGACTGCAATCACCTCGGCATTGGTGAGGATCGGAAGGATGGCCTTCGCAGCAGCGGTGGTGCTGGTCAGATCATGGCCCAGAATGAGCGGAGAGGCCAGTATCGACCACAGCGACATGTGCGCTGTGGCGGCAGTCAGTTGCGTGTCGTTCACTCCTTCAAAGTCGCCATTTTTGACACCGATTTCCAGTTGGTCCATGTCGTTCCAATGGCCCGGGCCGGCGTAGAACTCACGGCCGACACTGCTATTGTATGGACCCATGATGCCGCTCCACGTATTATGGATGTCGCCGTGGGTCCGCCACTGGTTGGCGATGCTTTTGCCCCAGTTACGTACGTTACGTCCTCCCCACATGCCTGTCGCATTGATGACCACAGAACCATTTTTGTATTTGTTTGTACCCGCTATTGCGGCATCAAGCGTCTGATATTGCGCCATAGCCTGCGCTTCGGTGTAATTCGCCAGGAACTGGTAAGGCGGCGGCGGTGGCGGCGTATCATATCCTTCTACACCGCATCCATCTATCTTGATGTAATCAAAATCCCAGGTGTCAAAAAACAGCGTCATGTCTGACACTTCGTGACCAAGACTGCCAACCTGATTGTTAGGGGCAGGTACAGTGTTATCAACTTCCTGAGCTTTAGAATCCTGTTGTTGTGCACAGGTGTTTCGTCCCAGATCCGTGTAAATACCTGCTTTTATTCCTTTGGCATGAATATAGTCAACCAAAGGTCGCAAGGAAGTTGTCGGAAATCGCGGGCCGGGAAATCCCGAAATAGTGCGGGTATCTGCATTGATGGCAAACGTCGTCTGATCCCGATCATGGTACCAGCCATCGTCAATGGCGATCAGATTGTAGCCTGAGCTAAGATAATTTTTCTTGAGCGCATCCGCTTGCGCTTCAAGAATCGATTGGGAAATTGCCAAGCCTAATGGATTCCAGCTCGACCATCCCATCGTGGGTGTTTGTGCGGTTTTGGGTCCCGACAACAGGGCAGTCAGCTGACCTTGCGGCAATATGGATGGCGGTTGTTCAGGTGATGCCGCCGCCGCTGCTGCTACCGCTGCTGCCGACATCGCTGCTCCCGAGGCGGAAGTGGAGGAGTTACCCCCACCACAACCTGCGATGCCTAGCGTTGAAAAAAAAAGGGCGAGTATTGTCCGCTTTCTATGACAGAAATGCATTGTAGTCTCCGATGTTTTTACTGTTAATGGGGATGAACAGGCCGCACTGTATTGAGCTCGTCAACAGTACTTCACAAGTCGATTTTTTGATGATTTGTCGCGTATGCCTGGCATCTTTGTTCAGCAAATTTAAGAAGTGGCACCACTTCTTTCAGTCCAGTGCAAGGATGCGAATTTATCGTAGAAAATAATTTAATCTGCAACCAATCAATTTTTATTAGAAACCCATATCCAATTTTGCATGTATCTATGCAGAGCACTAGGCATGGGCTTCTCCTGAAATCTAGTCTTGGCAAGACTCCGAAATCAGATCCTTTCAAATTCGATCAAAAGTAGTAGCAGTCGGAAAATTCAGCGGCGCTGGCAGAAAAATGCTGATATCTCTAGCGATGGCATTGTTACGGTAGCGAGTTGAAGTTGCTCGACCGAGGCGGGGAAATGAAATGTTAAAAAATAGAGTATTTCGCGCAGGATGCGCTGGGAGGGCATTGTTACTGCTCCAGTATTGACAGCACTGGAGCAGTAAGCAAAATCAGGAAAGGTAAGCGATAAAAACTTCTGCTCTGTATAGTCGGCCTATGCGACAACAGATGCCCGGTTGCGGTGCCAGATTTCAAACGTACCCTGCATTGCCCCCATAGCGTTAATGACCGCCTGGTAGGTGGCATCGTTATCGTAACCGGGTAATGCGGTCTTGCACTGTTCGAGCAATTCTTCCAGACCAGCGGTGTCATTGGGAATACGTAAGCCACCATCGCCCTTGACCAGTAGCCAGTACGGCATCGGCAGTGATTTTTCGCCAATGGTGATGACCACGCGTTCAATATCTTGCCAAACAATGCTGTCGCTCTCGACGCTACCGCGCAGAACTCTGATGGCCGTTTCATCAAATTCCACGCGCAACGGATTGGCCTTCGCTGCTGCCTGAAGCGCTGGCCGCAACTTGGGTGGCGGTGGTGGCGCGGAGATCTTCCTGCGCCGCGCCGCCGCCTCTGGAAACAGACCCTGCCTGACGCGCTGGCCAAATGCAAACAATGCCCCGAAACTGAGTCCGGTGAGCAAGCCATAGAGCAAGCTGGAGCCGCTCTGGGCAAACCTGGTCCCGGCCCACGCAGCGCAGCCCAATGCCAGCAGGAAACCCAGTATGGCCGGGATCAATGAAGAAATAAGCGCCGCTTTGCTAGGTGTTTCTGACATGGCAAGTTCCTGTGATGAATGCCGCTCATGTTAGCGCAAGCCCCGGTATTTTTGCGGCAAACATCGGCATGGACGCAAGGATAGGCAATGTCCTTGGTACAATCTGGTCTTTTCGCACCTATCTGGCATTCCATGATTGACATCCAACTTCTTCGCAAAGACATCGACAACGTCGCCGCCCGCCTGGCGGCACGCAAATTTCAGCTCGATGTGGCCGCCTTCAGTGCGCTCGAAGCCGAGCGCAAGCAGATTCAGACCCGTACCGAGGAATTGCAGGGCAAGCGCAACAGCTTGTCCAAGCAAATCGGCATGCTCAAGGGTAAGGGTGAAGATGCCTCAGCCGTGATGGCGGAAGTCGGCGGCATAGGCGACGAGCTCAAGGCTTCGGAATTACGACTGGAGCAGGTGCAGGCACAGATGACTGAATTTCTGCTGGCCGTGCCTAATCTACCGCACGAGTCAGTCCCGGTCGGCACCGACGAAAGCGGCAATGTCGAAGTGCGCAAGGTCGGTACGCCGCGCAGTTTTGATTTCGAGATCAAGGACCACGTCGACGTTGGTGCAGCGCTGGGTCTAGACTTCGATGTCGCTACCAAGCTTACCGGCTCGCGCTTTGCCGTCATGAAGGGCGGCATTGCCCGTCTGCATCGTGCGCTGGCGCAATTCATGCTCGACACCCACACCCTTGAGCACGGCTATACCGAGTGCTACACCCCCTACATCGTCAACGCCGACTCACTGCGCGGCACCGGCCAATTACCCAAGTTTGAAGCCGAGCTGTTTGCTGCCAAGAAGGGCGGCCAGGAAGGCGACTCCAGCGACAACACGGCCCTTTACCTGATTCCGACAGCCGAAGTGCCGCTGACCAATCTGGTGCGCGACGAAATCGTCGCCGGCGAAACCCTGCCGCTGAAAATGACGGCACATTCGCCGTGCTTTCGTTCCGAGGCCGGCAGCTACGGCCGCGACACCCGCGGCATGATCCGTCAACATCAGTTCGACAAGGTCGAGATGGTGCAGATTGTCCATCCCGAGAAGTCCTATGAAGCGCTCGAAGAGATGCTCGGCCATGCCGAAAACATCCTCAAGAAACTGGGCTTGCCTTACCGCGTGATCACACTATGTACCGGTGACATGGGCTTTGGCGCGGCCAAGACCTACGACATTGAAGTCTGGCTGCCGGCGCAAAACACCTATCGTGAGATTTCCTCTGTGTCGAACTGCGAAGCCTTCCAGGCGCGCCGCATGCAAGCGCGTTTCCGCAATGCCCAAGGCAAGCCGGAACTGCTGCATACGCTCAACGGCTCTGGCCTGGCGGTCGGCCGTACCCTGGTAGCGGTGCTGGAAAACGGCCAGCAAGCCGATGGCAGCGTCGTCATACCGGAAGTGCTGCGCCCTTACATGGGCGGGCTGGAAAAGCTGGCGCCGTAATCGTCGTCAGCAGCAAAAGACAATGGCTGACATGTTGCGTGTCAGCCATTTTTTATGTGTTGATTAGCGCTTAAGTAAACGTCTACATCGCCCAGGAAAAAGTAGCCGGCGTACGGCGCTCGATGAACAAGCTGTTGCCACGGGTTTTCTTGGCCTGCTTCTTGGCCTTGGTTGCGGCCGAGGCAATCTGGTGCGGCGAAGAATATTGCGATGGCTCGATCTTGACCGCACCCAGCGATAGACTCACCAGCGGATGCAGCACGCGCTTGCCATCACGGTCTTCGCTGTAATAGCCACCGCGCTCCTTGTCTTCCAGATAATAAAATCCCTGCGAGTCGCTGCTGAACGCTTCCAACATGGCATTGCAGCGGCGCTCCCAGTCTTCGCTCTGGAACATGATCAGAAAATCATCGCCACCAATATGACCGATGAAGTCGTGTTGCGGATCACAAAACTGGCTCAACGTACGCCCGGTCAGCTGGATCATGTCATCACCCTTGCGATAGCCATAGACATCGTTGAAGGGTTTGAAATGATCGAGATCGCAGTAACAGATACAAAACTCAACACCGCTTTGCAGCAGAAACTCGATATGCTCATTGATGGGCACATTGCCCGGCAACTGGGTAAGCGGATTGGCATAGCGTGCCGCCTCGATCTGCATTTGCGTGATTTCGCGCAGCAGGTCATGACCGGTGCCCATGCCGACATACTGTCCTTGGTCAATGATGATGAAGCCATTGGACAAGTGATGCGATTCAGCCTGCACCAGAATATGGCTAAGGTCTTGCAGGCTGGTGTCTTGCTCGGTCAATAGTGGATTGGGATCCATGAAGAAGGTACATGATTTTTTACCGTACAGCTCGCGGCCATACAAGCGGGCAAAGCGCTCCACCATGCTATAGCGATTGATCAATCCCACCGGAACGCCATTGCTCACGACCGGCAAAGCCTGCAATCCCGGATCGTTGACGAACAGATTGTAGACATCGTCGTTAGAAATATCCGGCGTGACATATTGGGTTTCGCGCAGCAATTTGAAAACCGTAGTGCTCTTCTTGCCGACACCATACTTTTGCGTGGTCAACGGCACTTTGTCACGTCGCAGGATCTTGCTGATGTCATCGCCCACGACGGTCGTGGGGGTCGCGTGTGGACGGGCGATGTGATAGCCCTGGCCGCAGGCGATACCGAGATCGCGGATAGTCAGCAACTCAGCCTGAGTTTCAATGCCTTCTGCGATGACAATGGAACCGGATTTTTCAGCGATTTCCTGGATAGAGCGCACGAACTGCAGTTTCATCGGATCGGCATTGATGCCCTGAATGAAATGCATGTCGATCTTGACGTATTCCGGTTGTAACTCGGACCACAGTCGTAGGCTGGAAAAACCTTCCCCAAGATCGTCGATGGCAATCTGAAATCCCATCTCGCGATAATGCATGGCGGCATTGCGCAGCAGAACGTAATCGTAGGTCGGCTCGTTTTCGGTCAGTTCGATGATGATGCGTTGCGGATTGATACCCAGTTTATCCAGATGACGCAAGGTTTCGCCTTGAATCGCCTCCGGTTGCACCAGTGCGCCCGGACTGACATTGAGAAACAGATTGCCGGGCAGTCCGGATTGCGCAAACTGGGCCATTACGATATGGCGGCACAGATGCTCTACCTGCACCGACAACTTGTTGGCGCGGGCCACCTTGAACAGGTTCAATGGGGAATGCAAGGGACTGTTGGAGGGACCGCGGATGAGCCCTTCGTAGCCGATGATCTCGCCGCTACGCATGCGGATAATGGGTTGGAACAGCGCCGTCAGGCTGCGCTGTGCAATGATCTCGTGCAAATGGGACAGCAGGTGAGAATCGCCCTGCGCGGCTGCCTCGGTCGTGTATAACGGCATGTCACCGACCATCGCAAAAGGTGCGGGCGGAACCTGAGTGTCGAAGGTCTGTGGGGAAAATGGGGCCATAGTGGGCTGACCTGTATAGAAGAGAGACAGCGGCAGGCGCTGAGCAACATCAAATCGTAATGAGGATTTATGACAAGATGATGATATGGATTATTTCTTTGCAGAATTGCAGGCTGGAGTAGTGCTGGAATAGGGGGAGGAGAAATATCAGAAATTCTTCAATCGGCTCTTCCTATCTCTAAAATGTTTCTGCTATAATCTTTTGCTTTGCTGCTTCAGGGTAGCAAATTCGACTGAGTTAACCGGAGAGGTGGCAGAGTGGTCGAATGTACCTGACTCGAAATCAGGCGTACGTTAAATCGTACCGTGGGTTCGAATCCCACCCTCTCCGCCA
>Ga0302155_10000381_pt1 | contig 36539 bp, 45 predicted proteins | sample I_Bog_N3_1_FD_193508 | JGI IMG/M metagenome (GOLD analysis project Ga0302155, IMG submission 193508) | Peat permafrost microbial communities from Stordalen Mire near Abisko, Sweden - I_Bog_N3_1 | ecosystem: Environmental > Terrestrial > Soil > Wetlands > Peat | place: Sweden: Abisko, Stordalen...
ACCATCATTGATGCCAGTAACGCTATTCCCTGTGCTACTACGGATGTAACCCAGATACTGATCCAAGTCACCATAAATCGTCACGTTTGACTGTGCATGCGCAGCAAACGCACTGGCCGACAATACTACCGACAAAATCAGGTTTTTTTTAAATATAGTACTCATATCTCTCTCTCCAATAAAAGGAATCAAATTTTGACAAATTTGTTTATTCTCAATAAAACAATATAACAAGCTGCGATAATTCCCAACGACTGCAAACAAAATTAAATGTAAATAAAACAACAACTCAACACTAATTCAACAGCTCAGCTCCGTACCACATCAGCATCCTTGTCACTAAACTCAACCGGATAAGCCAATGGCAATACCAGCCAAACCAACACACCCAACACCAGCGCGATACTCACCATCGCCACCACCAGCGTTTGGGATGCAGGCCAATGACTATGCGAAACCAACTGCCCAATCAAAAACGCCACCGTTGTCATCACAAATCCTGAAACAGCAGCAGCACGTCCAGCATGATCAGGAAACGGTGACACGGCACCACCCTGACCACAGGGTTGATGAAAACCATGTCCCAGCATAAACACGCACTGCGGCAACATCATCGCCAACACCGAACGCACATGGAATTGCCATAAAACAAACTCGGATATACCACCCAATAACGACAAGCACACCGCAAATCGCAAGGAACGCGCTACGCTCCAACGCAATAACAAACGACGACACATCACCGTTCCGGTTAAAAAAGCGAGCGTACACAAGGCCGGCATCACGCCATATTCCAACCGCGACAGACCAAATTCACCAATAAATGCAAACGACGACAGTAATAAAAAACAGACCGCACCAGAAAAACTAATCCCAGCAATTAGGGAAGAAAAAATAAATTGTGGGTGCGTGAAAAACCGAAAAAACATCACATCACCAATATGATCTGGACGCACATAACTATCAGCAAACCACAGATAAACGGACAACCACACCAGCAGTCCAAATACCGCCATTAACACCAAGGTCACATGCCAACCTAGATGCTGCGCCACCAACCCACCCAACAGCGGACTGAGTACGCCAACTACCCCCATGCCGGTCATATTGCGTGCCATAATCCCAAGGCCAGCAGCACCGCTATAATTATCTCGGACAATCGCCCGTGCACTAATCACACATACCGAGGTCGCCGCTCCCTGCAATGCCCGACACAGCATCAGCCATGGAAGTTGCATGGCCAGAGCACCTCCGGTACTAGCAAGCACATACAAGCCCAGCCCCCACAACAACACCTTGCGCCGACCATAATGATCAACTAAAGACCCGGCCCCCAACTGCGCCACACCAAACGACAAAATAAATAAGGTTAAGGTCCACTGCGCCTGTCCCGCAGGACGGTTAAAATAACTGGCAATCTGCGGCAACGCGGGTAAATACAAATCTGTCGCAACAATTTGCGTGGAAAGCAGTAGCATCAACAGCAAACCCAATGGCATACGACGTGCAAACAGTGTTTTCAACATAAATTTGTTATGCCATCATCGGTGATTCTTCCGTGGCACTACGCACCTGCAAACTGCGCCGCAATACCTGATCCGTTACCCATTTCGTTGATCGATGCGCCCGTGCAGCAACAATGTGTGGCGACATTTGCAGGTAATCATCATTAAATACTTCAAAGCTGAAATCACCGCGATAACCGTTCTTATCCAGTCGACGCAACAACTGAGACAGCTCGGTAGAATGAGCGCCTTCGCCCGGAAAAACCCGCATATGTCGTGCTGTCTCCAACCGCTCTTCCGGGCTAGTAATGTCACGCCACATATAATCAGATAATTGCACCAACGCGATTTTTGCAGCAGGAATATCATCCAGTGCTTCAAACGTCGCATTGTTCGCCAACATATGGTACGAATCAATCACAACGCCCAAATTGGCATGATCCGCCATTTCCACGGCTTCCCATGATTGTGGGTATTGATTGACATGACGCCCCCAAGACAATGCTTCATAACCAATACGCACGCCCAACGGCACAGCTAATGTCGCCAATTTGGATAAATGGTGTGCAATTACCGGCATGTCATCGCTGGCATATTTAGAGGTACTGGAACACACCATCAACAATGGCGCTCCCACTGCGTGACAAATTTTCAGCATGTTTTTGGCTATGTCGAGTTTGTACTCATGCAATTCGCCAGACAAGCCTTCATAATCCCGCATCACCTGAATTCCAGTAACACGGACCCCGCTTTCCTTCACCAGACGCACCGCATCCGCTAGTCCACCCGGATGCCCGGCTAAATCCTTGGCCCACAACATAATTTGAGAAAATCCTGCGTCTTTCGATACCTTCAGTTTCAATTCCAGACTACCTGCCAAGGTAATCGTATCCATTCCGAAGTTATTCAAATTCATAATGCCCCCAGCTCACGAAATGCATCAGACGACACCATCGGATACCCAAATAATTGCAAGTACAGCGGCGCCTGTTCCATCAACATTTCTTTGCCTTTTTGAATACGGCAACCAAGCGCCTGGGCTTGCGTCAACAAACGACTCATTTCAATCTTCATACCGCAATCGGCCACAATCGCCGAGGCTGAAATTCCATACAAATCGACTGGCATCGGATCATCTGGATGCATACCCAACGGTGTCGAATTCACGATCAAATCATAGCCCTGTGCTTTTGGCGCATCGATCACAATCTGAGTGGTCGGGAACGCGATTTGTAAGCGCTGCTGCAAGGCCTGTGCCTGTTCGGTACGGGTATCAAAAATCGCAATTTTTCCAATGCCACGGGTCGCCAATGCCTCTGCGATCGCACAACCAACGCCACCGCTACCCACCACCAATGCACTGGAATGCGCCCAATCGAATGCTGCACCACTGGCACAAGTACGATCAAATGCGCGGACAAATCCTTCGCCATCGATTAAATCACCAATCAATGTCACGCCATCCGCTGCTTTATAAATCGCATTGCAAGCGCCAGCTAAAACCGCCCGTGACGTTGGCTGATCTACCGCATCCACACTCATCGGCTTATGCGGAATCGACACAAAAATACCGCCGACATTTTCCATCGACATTAACTGCCGTACTGCTGCAATATACGATTCCGGTTTCACTTTCAGTGGAATCACACGGGCATCAATCTGGTAACGTTTAAAATATGCATTAAACAACGCGGGTGCCTTCACCTGTTCAACTGGCCAGCCGATCACCGGAAAAATACGCGTTGTGCCTGAAATTTCGATCATTATTTATTCTCCAGGTGGCTCACCACCAATTCAAAACTCACACCACCTTTATACAACTGTGTCAGTGCACCTTTTTCGCTGGACTGAGCATGTTCCCGATCCACAAAAACGACGCCACGCTGCTTCAATTCCTGTACCGCCGCCAAAACATCGGGCACACCAAAACCAATTCGAATCAATTGCTCATCCCAATGCAAATCCAAACTACCGGCTGATGGCGGCTCTATCAATTGCAGATAAAACTGATGACACGGGCTTTCCAGCAAGGTACCTTTATGTAAAATCCCAAAATAACGCCCCTCCGGCAACGGCCGAAAATCCATTAATTGTTGATAAAAATCGATCCATTCCGGCGAACGATCACGTTCAATCGCCTGTACCACACCAAAAAAGTGCATTCCAGCCAAGGCAGGTGGATGTTGAGGTGCAAATGCGATTGGATTAAAATCCACGTCATAAATTGAAAAATCTCGGAAGCGATCGACAAAATACAAAATCGAATCACCCACGCCATGAACACCCGGAATATTCAATTCCATTACACCAGCGCGGGTCTGTATTGCCCAGGCACCCATGTGAATCGCATGGCGATAAGCCGCATCAGCATCACGCACCCGCAATGCAATCGCACTCAACACCGTCGTCTGTGATTCGTTATCCGAATATGGGAACGTTTTTTGATCTGCGTTCACGATGATATTCATCGATCCCTGACGGTACAATGTCACCTCACGCGAACGGTGGCGAGCAACGGCAACAAAGCCGATCTGCTCCAGCAACACCCCAAGCGCGACAGGTTGGATCGTGGCATACTCAATGAACTCAATTCCATCAATTCCCAGAGGATTAGCCGGTGCAGGATTACGCTCTTGTACAATCATGATGACCATCCCTTGGTGAGTTAGTTATAGTGCTGAGTTATATTGCTGAGTTATAGTGAGTTATAACTAGCACACAGTGTAAAAAAGACCGGCAACAATAAATAGTGGCAGAATACCGACTTAATGCGATAATCGCGCAATCGACATGCTTAACGCACAAAATGGAGGTTTTCTCACGATGAAACGACCTGAATTACGTGAAATCGACGTCGCTAAGCGCGATTTGATTGAAGGACTGATAAAAGGGATCGAAGTCATTACCGCCTTTAACGATGATATCGCGCGACTTTCTGCCAGCGAACTAGCAGAAAAAGTGGGTATCAGTCGCAGCGCGGCACGGCGCTACCTGTTAACGCTGGTGCACATCGGATTAGCCGCAACGGATGGACGCAGTTTCTGGCTCACGCCAAAAGTGCTCAATCTAGGGCACGCTTATCTTGATTCAGCCCGACTACCGCGGGCGATTGTGCCATTCCTTCAGCGGCTAACACTACAACTACAAGAATCCACCAATTATTCGGTGTTGGACGGGGACGATGTCGTATACGTCAGTCGAGTCAATGCACCACGTCTGCTAACAACCGGATTTGAACCGGGAACACGTCTGCCAGCACACACCTCGACCGCTGGTCGAGTATTATTATCGGCACTACCTGACGATGCCTTAAAAGCCTATATGGAGCGCGTCAACCTCATCGCCTACACACATCAAACCGAGCTCAGTAAAGAGCGCCTGTATGCCGAACTACTGCTGGTGCGAGATAATGGTTTTAGTATCACTGAAAACCAGTATGAAATCGGTCTGCGCGGCATTTCCGTTCCGATTAAAAGTCGCAAAGGCATGCTGGTAGGCGCGTTAAGCGTCTCAATGATGATTTCTAGCTGCTCCAAGGCCGAAGCCACTGCCCGTTGCTTGCCAGCATTACAATCGACTGCCAATACCTTAATGATGTGGGTGTGATAGGATTACTAGTCAAACGACATGAATCACAGGTAGAATTCGCTGTCGTATTTATAGCAAAAACCGTAGCAACAAACGTAAACGCAAAAATAAACACAATATTATTTTAACTAGACTGTCCACCTTATAAGGAAACAATGATGTCAATTAAATCCCGCGTTGCAATCGGAGTCATGGGTGGTGCTGTTGCACTGTTAGCACTGAGTGCCTGCACACCAAAAGACGCCGACAAAACTGCAACTACAGCGGCCACAGCGGCTACAGCTGACAAAGAAGTCGTCGCTGCAACTGTCAATGGTACCAAGATCACAGAAAAACAAGTGGACATGGTTATCAAACAACAGGGTGCCCAAGGCATGCCAAATAATCCTGACACACGCAAAATGGTCATCGATGATTTAGCCATCCGCATTCTGGTCGCAGCAGAAGCCACCAAAAAAGGTTTAGATAAGTCACAAGAAACCATCGACCAATTAGCATTGGCAAAACAATCTATTCTAGCAAGTGCATTTGTACAAGATTACACAAAAACCAACACTGTAACGGATGCTGCCTTAAAAGCCGAATACGATAAACTCAAAGCACAAGCTTCTGGCGACCAATACAAAGCGCGCCATATTTTGGTGGCAACCGAAGCTGAAGCCAACGACATTATTGCCAAATTAAAAAAAGATCCAAAAGCATTTGATGCATTAGCCAAAGCCGATTCCAAAGATCCAGGATCCAAAGACAAGGGCGGCGATTTAGGCTGGTTTGATCCGCACAGCATGGTACCGGAATTTGGCGCTGCGTTAGCCAAACTGACTAAAGGCAAATTCACCGAAACACCGGTCAAAACACAATTTGGCTACCACGTTATCATGTTGGACGACACCCGTCCAAATCCAACGGTTTTCCCACCAATGGAACAAATCAAAGCAGGCCTGTCCCAACAAATTCAGCAACAAAGCCTTAAAAAATTGCTTGATGACATGAAGGCAAAAGCCAAGATCGACATCGTAGCTACACCTGCCACACCTGCTGCAACACCAGCGACTGATGCAGCAGCCTCAGCAACACCGGCAACCCCAGCAGCGGAACCGGTCAAAAAATAAGATAGCAAGCAAGGTCCCAAACTGTGAACAAATCAGTAAACAGTTTGGGGCATTGTCTCCCCGTCCCAGGTACTTCCGATACTCTTTAATACTTCATACGCAAATACCAATACTTTTTTGCAAAAATAGTTATTCCCTCTCTACGCACACCCTCCACACAACACATCGCACCGCCGTTTTTCTCTTTTTTCACTAAAAATGAGAAAAATAATCTCCGTCATTCCCATCAATCACCCTCCGTGATATCGCAAATTCTGCTCAATAACCATCTAATTTTGCAGTGCAGCATCCCATTTTTACTCTATTTACTAACTTTAAAACAACTAAAAATCCATTCATCGAAAAATGATTCAATTCACTGCAAAATAGTATTGATATTAACCTTCAAAGTATTAAAAAGTATCAGTCTCCAATGCTATCGTACTCTCCGATGCAACAATGCATCACTATCCAAAAAATTAAAAATGGAGACAACGAAGATGAAACAGCTAGTCACTTCCGCCCTAGTTCTCGGCATGCTTGGTACCGGCAGTATTGCCGTTGCAGCGACTGATTTAGTCATTGCAACAGTTAACAACGGCCATATGATTGAAATGGAAAAGTTAAGCAAATTTTTTGAAAAAGACAATCCAGATATCAAACTCAAATGGATCACCTTAGAAGAAGGCGTGCTGCGCCAACGCCTGACCACGGACATCGCCACCAAAGGCGGCCAATTTGACGTTATTACTGTCGGCATGTACGAGGCACCTATCTGGGGAAAACGTAACTGGCTGACTGAAATCAAACCCGATGCCAACTACGACGTAGACGATTTATTACCGGCAATCCGCGAAGGCTTATCGTTTAACGGCAAACTCTATGGCGCGCCATTCTACGGCGAAAGCTCCATGATTATGTACCGCAGCGATCTAGTCAAAAAAGCCGGCATGACCATCGAAGATCGTCCAACTTGGGAACACATTCGCGACGTTGCTGCCAAAATCAATGATCCAGCCAATGGTGTATACGGTATTTGCTTACGCGGAAAACCAGGTTGGGGCGATAACATGGCGCTGCTCTCCACCATCGTCAACTCCTATGGTGGACAATGGTTTGATATGAAATGGAAACCGCAACTGACCACCAAACCGTGGAAAGATGCCGTCACCATGTACGTGGATTTACTCACCAAATACGGCCCTCCTGGTTCAGCCAATAATAGTTTCAATGAAATTCTAGCACTCTACAATGAAGGTAAATGCGGAATGTGGATTGATGCCACCATCGCAGCATCGTTTATCACCGATCCAAAACAAAGCAAAGTTGCAGATAAAGTCGCCTTCGCACAATCCCCGGTAGGCACTACTGAACGTGGTGCAAACTGGTTATGGGCATGGTCACTCGCTATTCCAAAAACCTCGAAACACGAAGAAGCGGCGCAAAAATTCATCAACTGGGCCACCTCTAAAAACTATATCAAACTAGTAGCACAAGAAACCAGTTGGGCCAATGTACCGACTGGCACTCGCAAATCAACCTACGCCAATCCTGATTTCCAGAAAAGCGCCAAATTTGCCAGTGCAGAAGCCAAAGCAATCACGTCAACTCGCCCGAATAAGAGCACGCTACTGCCATCACCTTATGTCGGTGTACAGTATGCTGCCATTCCGGAATTCCAAGCAATCGGCACCGCTGTTGGTCAACAAATGACAGCTGCCCTGCTCGGAAAAATCACGGTAGATCAAGCGCTTCAGGTCTCACAACAAGCAGCCGAACGTGAAATGAGCAAAGGTAGTACTAACAAGTAAACCAGCGAAGTCAAGTTGCACGCTAGTTCCATTTTCGTGCAACTTGCATTTCTCACCTTGGCTTTATACATTTTTATGTACATTTGTTTTGTACATTGGCTCTTCACCTTTACCAACCGCGTCATGCTCATCAACAGGAAATTAGCCGATTCCCTGTCGCTAATCATGACCCACGAAGTCTGTGAGACACATTATGAGTCGATTCATCTCCCGGGCACTATTAACACCTGCGGTCCTTGCCTTATCCGCGGTCTCGATTGTGCCGCTACTCCTTACTATTTTTTACTCACTGGTACGCTACAACCTGTTAGAACCGAGTCCATTCACGTTCAATGGACTCACCAATTTTTATTATTTTTTTTCTGATAATGCCTTTGTGCCTGCGCTCAAAAATACCTTCACCCTGGTGCTCTCGGTCATGCTCATCACCGTGGTACTGGGCGCTGCACTAGGCCTGCTGATTAACGACGCCTTTCCGGGGCGCGCGATAGTACGGGTACTGCTGATCTCCCCTTTCCTCGTCATGCCATCAGTCAACGCATTGATGTGGAAAAATATGTTACTCAATCCAATTAACGGATTAATTGCACAAGTCAGCATCCTGTTCGGGTGTACGCCGATTGACTGGCTATCCCAATATCCTCTGTTCGCGATCATCATCATGGTGTCGTGGCAGTGGCTTCCATTTGCCTGCCTGATTTTCATGACAGCACTCCAGTCTATGGACAAAGAACAGCTGGAAGCGGCGCGCATGGATGGCGCCAATTACCCACAACAACTACGTTATCTCTACATTCCCCACCTCGGTCGCGCCATCTCAGTCGTGGTGATGATAGAAATGATTTTTATCCTATCGGTATTTGCCGAAATATTCACTACCACAGGCGGGGGGCCAGGTTTTGAAACAACGTCAATTACCTTCATGATTTATCAACAGGCGCTATTAAGTTACGACGTCGGTTCCGCCTCCGCAGGTGCCTTATTCGCTGTCTTAATCGCGAATATTGCCGCCTTCTTTTTAATGCGCGTTATTGGCAAAAATCTTGCTAAATAGGGGAATCCACATGCACAATAAATCATCCTCCACCCTACTCTACCTACGCACTGCTTTTGCTTGGTTTTTTGCCTGCGTCCTGTTTTTTCCGATTTTTTGGCTAGCACTCATGGCCTTTAAAACCGAAGCACAGGCAATAGCCTCGCCACCACTGCTCTTTTTCAAACCAACGCTGCAAAGCTTTTATGATGTTTTAGAACGCGCCAACTATGTTGACTATGCATTCAACTCACTCATTACCAGCGTCGCATCCACAGTCATTGGCTTAATGATTGCCATTCCCGCCGCCTATTCAATGGCATTTTTTCCTAATCGCAGTACCATCGGCATCCTAAAATTTATGCTAAGTTCGCGCTTTATGCCGGGTGTTGGCGCATTGATGCCGATTTATATCTGCTATCAATATTTCGGTTTGCTCGATACACGCATCGGATTAACCATCATGTTCATGCTCATGAATCTTCCCATTATGGTCTGGCTGCTGTACACCAATCTCAAAGAATTGCCGAAAGAAATTCTAGAAGCAGCACGCATGGATGGCGCCACACTCGCACATGAATTCCGCTACATCGTCCTACCCCTCGCGACTGGCGGCATCGCCTCAACCGCATTGGTCTGCATGGTATGGGCATGGAATGAATCCTTCTGGTCACTCAATCTGGGTGCCGCAAATGCCGGCACACTGTCGTGGCTCATCGCTTCGATGTCCAGTCCGGAAGGCTTATTCTGGGCAAAATTATCTGCTGCCTCACTGATGGCCATTGCCCCAATCATGGCACTGGGTTGGTTTTGTCAAAAACAACTAGTACAAGGCATGACCTTTGGTGCCGTCAAATAAACGCAAGCTACTACATAAAATTAAAAATTAAAAATTCATCGGAGACCACACATGGCTTACCTACAACTGAGCAACATAGAAAAATATTTTGGCGACCATCATGCCATCAAAGGAATTGATTTACACATCGAAAAAGGCGAATTCATCGTTTTTGTCGGCCCATCCGGTTGTGGCAAATCCACACTACTACGCCTCATCGCCGGATTGGAAGCCATTGACAATGGTACGCTGACACTGGATGGCAAAGACATCACCCAATTACCGTCCGCCAAACGCGATTTAGCCATGGTGTTCCAATCCTACGCGCTGTATCCGCATATGACCGTATATGAAAATATGTCGTTTGCGCTAAAACTCGCCAAAGAAGATCCTGCTATCATTCGTCAAAAAGTCGACAAAGCCGCCACCATTCTGGATTTAACTCGCTATCTTGACCGAAAACCCGGCGCACTCTCTGGCGGCCAACGTCAACGCGTCGCCATCGGTCGCTCCATCGTCCGGGCGCCCAAAGTCTTTTTATTTGACGAACCCTTATCCAATCTGGATGCCGCATTACGGGTACAAACCCGAATCGAAATCGCCAAACTTCACAAAGAACTCGGCGCTACTACGATCTATGTCACCCATGATCAAGTCGAAGCCATGACACTGGCCGACCGCGTTGTCATTCTGCGTGATGGCATGGTAGAACAAGTCGGTACTCCACTAGAACTGTACGACCGACCAGCCAACCGCTTCGTTGCCCAATTTATCGGCACACCAAGCATGAATGTCGTACCAGCACAGGGCTTACCAAGCTTAGCAGCACACACCGAATACGCCATTGCACCCGATGGTTTCATTGGCATTCGTCCGGAATATGTCCAACTCGATTCCCCATTAGCGCACAGTTTACCGGCCAAAATCGACATGGTGGAATCGCTCGGATCAGAAACCTTAGTGTACTCACGGCTGGAAAATGGCCTACAAATCGTCTCACGCGGAACCGATCGCGTCACGCTCCATGCTGGTGATACCACCCGCATCGCGTTTGACGAAAACCACCTGCACCATTTTGATCAAGCAGGCAAAGCCTATACCGTACAAAAATCACCAAGGAATTAATGTCATGCATCCTGAACTTCACACTCCGGCACCAATCAAGCTCACAAGCGCTAATCTCCCCCTGTTAAGCGCCAATGTCAGGGTATTTAGCTATGACCGCCAACAACTACAAAAAAGCATTGTCCACATCGGCATAGGTGGATTTTTTCGTGCGCATCAAGCCGTCTATTTAGACGATTTGATGCATCTGCAAGGCCACAACGAATGGGGTTATTGCGGCATCGGCCTGCTCGAAAGCGACCAACACATCTGCGATGCGCTGTGGTCACAAGATTGCCTCTACACCGTAGTTCAACGCGACGCTGGCGGCGATCAAGCACGCGTCATCGGGTCATTACTAGAATTCATCTACGCCCCCGCTGATCCAGATATCGCTATTGAAAAAATGGCCGACCCATCCTGCCGCATCGTCTCGCTCACCATCACCGAAGGTGGCTATTATGCAAATCAAGGGACCGGCGAATTCAACCCATTACATCCAGACATCGTGTATGAACTATCCTATCCGGCACACCCACGCTGTTCCTTCGGCTATCTAGCTGCAGCTCTGGAACGACGCCGCACCCGCGGCCTAGCCCCGTTCACCATTATGTCGTGCGACAATTTGCAAAACAATGGTGACATCACCAAAAAAATGCTGTTAGCCTTCACCCGCATTCTCAATCCAGCACTCGCCGACTGGCTGGCACAACACGGCGCATTTCCCAACAGCATGGTTGACCGCATCACCCCAGCGACCAATGACGAACACCGTCACATGGTCAACAACCAATTTGGCATCGACGATGCTTGGCCTGTCGTCACAGAATCATTCAAACAATGGGTTATTGAAGATCACTTTCCCGGCGGACGTCCAGCTTGGGAGTTGGTCGGCGCACAAATGACCAGCGATGTACTCCCCTACGAAAAAATGAAACTACGCCTACTCAACGCTAGCCACCAAGCGCTGTGCTACATCGGCATGCTCAAAGGCTACACCTATGCTCACGAAGCCATGGCCGATGCCGACATCAGCGCCTTAGTGCAAAAAATGATGGATATCGAAGTCACACCACTGCTATCGCCAGTAGCTGGAATAGATCTGACCCTTTATAAAAAAACTCTGATAGAACGCTTTTCCAATCCTGCGATCAAAGATCAATTAGCCCGTATAGGAACCGAAGGATCTGCACGCATTCCAAAATTTGTTCTGCCATCGATCAACGAACAACTTGAACGGAATGGTCCAATCACACTGCTCAGCTTCACTGTCGCTGCGTGGTTCCGCTACTTAACAGGCACCAACGACAGCGGCCAGTCAATGCCGATCAACGACCCCTACGCCGACAAGCTCAGCGCCTACGCTATCAGCGGCGGCCCCCATCCACAAACGCTACTCACGTTACGCGAATTATTTGGCGATCTATCCGACTCTCCAGAATTCATCCGCCAACTAGAACAAGCAATGGATGACCTCTACACCAAAGGGTCAGGACTATCACTAAAGCGCGCCATTAATATTAATTAGATGAAAGCACCACCATGTATCTAGGAATCGATCTAGGCACCTCGGAAGTCAAAGTCATACTAATAGATGAGCACCAACACATCATCTCTAGTCAACACATTGCACTCACCGTACAACGTCCCCACCCGCTATGGTCAGAGCAGCATCCTGACGACTGGTGGCAAGCGACCCTCTGTGCGCTAGAGCAAATTAAAGCCAGTCATCCGAAGGAACTGGCGGCGGTGCGCGGGATTGGCCTATCTGGTCAAATGCACGGCGCGGTACTGTTGGACGATGCCGATCACGTACTCCGCCCGGCACTACTATGGAACGACACTCGTGCTGGTGAAGAATGTCTGGAACTCGAACGACGAGTACCGAACCAACACACTATCACTGGCAATCCCGCCATGCCCGGCTTTACCGCCCCCAAACTACTCTGGGTCGCAAAACACGAACCAACTTTATTCCGTGCCACTAAAAAAGTTCTCTTACCCAAAGATTATTTACGACTTAAACTCAGTGGCGACTACGTCACCGACATGTCCGACGCCTCTGGCACACTCTGGTTAGATGTCGCTCGACGCGACTGGTCGGATCGCATGTTAGCCGCGTGTGAACTCAGCCGCGATCACATGCCACGATTGGTCGAAGGCTCCGAACCGAGTGCGCTTCTTAAATCAGAACTGGCACAGCAATGGGGAATGGGGGCAAGTGTTGCAATCGCTGGCGGTGCAGGCGACAATGCCGCCAGTGCCATCGGCATGGGAGCCCTAACAGAAGGACAAAGCGTTCTATCCCTCGGGACATCTGGGGTATTTTTTGTAGCGAACGACACTTACCGTCCCAACCCAATGCAAGGCATACACACATTTTGCCATGCACTACCAGCACAATGGCACCAAATGGGCGTCATGCTTTCCGCTGCAAGTTGCCTGCGTTGGGCTACGCAATTAACCCACGCTAGCGACGAAGCAACACTACTGGAGGAAATACAGCAAGCAAATGGGCCAACATCACCGCACGCCCCGTTATTTCTCCCTTATTTATCTGGTGAACGCACACCCCACAACAACCCTCACGCCAAGGGAGTCTGGTTTGGACTTACGCACGACACAGACCGGGGATTAGCAGCTTATTCGGTCATCGAAGGAGTCGCCTTTGGTTTGCTCGACAGTTATCGCGCACTGCAGCAAGCAGGAAGCCACATCCACATCGCCTCCTTAGTTGGTGGCGGCAGCAACAGCGACTATTGGGCAAAATTACTTGCCTCAGTACTCAATCTACCGCTAAGCTTGCACAGTAGCGCCACGGTCGGTGCCGCACTTGGTGCTGCGCGTTTAGGTATGATAGCAAGCCATCCAGGCAGCGACCTTGCCAGCATCTGCACCCCACCGCCGATTCAACGTATCATAGAACCCGACACTGACTGGCACGCAGCACTCCTGCCACGCTATGATCGTTACCGGAGACTCTACGCCACGCTCCAACCCTTGTTTGAGCCTACAATGTAATAAAAACCAGTGCAACCCCGCACAACTGTATAAAGCAAGACCATGATGCCAGCAAACAAACAAGAAGGCGCTCCAGAAATGGAGCGTAGCCAATTAGACCGCACCAGTTATGACGGTGTATTACGCTATCTTCAGCACGGCTTTCCCAATCCACTGGTACGATGGCACTGCCATGAAGAATGTGAATTACACTTGATCGTCGCCACCACTGGGCGACTCTTTGTCGGTGATTACATTGGCGATTTTTCACCAGGACATCTGGTGCTCACTGGACCGCGCATACCGCATAACTGGATATCCAGTGGCGTACCAGAGCAAGGGGTCGAATTACGCGATATGATCGTCCAGTTTGCCTCTCAACCACTCGAACAAGCCGCACACACCATTCCCGAATTAAGCGATATATTGCAATTACTGGAGCGTTCCACCTACGGCATCGAATTTTTCGGATTAGGGCAAGAAGCAGAACAATTTTTCTTAAAAATACGCGAAAGCACCGGAATACAGCGGTTTTCTGATTTTTTACAATTTATCGGCGTATTAGCCCGCTCGACCAACTACCGGCTACTCTCCAGCGTCAAAATGCAATCATTCGACGACAAAATTAACACCGTCCTCAACGACATCACCGAAAACTACTGCCACCCCATGTCCGCCGAACTCGCGGCAGAAAAGCTCGGCATGTCATTCAGTAAATTTTCACGGTTTTTTGGTCAATCAACGGGGCATAGTTTCACCGATTTCGTCAATCGCATCCGCATCAACAAAGCCTGTGACCTCTTACGTAACACTGATCACTACGTCACCAACATCTGTTACGACGTCGGCTTCAACAACGTCGCCAATTTCAACCGCCGCTTCATGCAATTCAAAGGCATGACACCGCGCCAATTCCGAATTCAATCGTTAGGTACCACATAAAAAAACCTGTCGGTAAACTGGTTACTATTGCAATCTGACAACGCACATCTAAAATTAACCGCGCAATAAAAAACGTGAATGACGTGCCAGCAATTTCGCCAAGCACATTCATTCACGTTAATTTTCTTACTCTACAACATCTCGAGCTTACTTGGCTTTTTTCTTGCCAACAGGTTTTTCTGAATTAATCAGTCCTGCACCCACATGACTAATGCGCAGTGTTTGGCCAGCCAAACGGACATTTTTTAAATTATCCAAAATATGCTGCGGCATACCTTCTGGCAAATCCAACAAACTGTAGGTATCAAAAATATCGATACGACCAATATGTTTGGCTTCCAGACTAGCTTCTGCTGCAATCACGCCGACAATACTACCGGGCGTGACATCATGCTTGGTACCGACCTCAATCCGATAACTTTGCACCGCAAATTTACTTTTGCTGTTCGGCTTTTCTTTTTTGGCTTTTTTGCTATCTGTGGACACATCAACCGGCTTAGTCGCCACCTTAGTCGCGACCTTTTCTTCCAGCTTAAATGCCGCAACAGGTGCTGCAGAGACCGCAGGCGCTGCAGAAGGGCGTGCTGCTCTGTCTGCAGTTTTCGCAAACGGCTTAGCCACTGGCGCAGATGTGGAAGCAAATGAGGATGCAGGTGCACCATCCACACTAATTTTCAGCTGTTGACCGGCAACCCATACGGTTTTTAAATGCGTCATCAATTCAGATGGCAAATCATTCGGCAAATCCAAGACGCTGAAATTATCGTAGATTTCAATTCGACCAATATTTTTAGAATCAATATTGGCTTCATTCGCGATCGCACCCACGATATTGCCGGGTTTGACGCCATGATCATGACCGACTTCAATGCGGTAACTTTGCATACCCGGCTCACTCACTCTGGCGGTACGTTCACGCGGGGCGCCACGATCACTACGGTCACTACTGCGTTCATTGCGCTCAAAGCGATCATTACCACGGTCACCACGATCACCACGGTCAGCCCGTGGCGCACGTTCACGTTCCGGTCTAGCACTGTTACGAGCACCGCGGTCATCAGACCACGATGAAATATCGGCGCGATCAGGGCGTTCTGAGCGTTCCGGACGCTTATCTGCCCAAGAATTATCCGGCTTCACTTCACGTTTATTTTTATCCAATAACAGTGGTACATCGCCACGCGCTATTTTTGCTAAAGCAGCAGCAATTTCAATCGCAGGTATATTGTGTTCGCGCTCGAAATCTTCAATGATCGCTTGGAATTGTTCCAGCTCGCCTTGTGCAATCGTCGCACTAATCTGATCTTTGAATTTTGCAATACGCACATCATTCACTGCCTGGATACTTGGTAATTCCAGTGGTGAAATCGGTTGACGCGTTGCCCGCTCAATGGATTTCAACAGATTTTTTTCACGTGGAGTAATGAATAAAATCGCTTCACCGCTACGTCCGGCGCGGCCAGTACGGCCAATCCGGTGGGTATAGCTTTCCGGATCGTGCGGTACGTCATAGTTAATCACATGACTAATACGTTCCACATCCAACCCGCGCGCAGCAACATCCGTTGCCACCAAAATATCAATTTTGCCGTCTTTCAGTTGTTGAATCGTACGTTCGCGCTGTTGTTGCTGAATATCCCCATTAATTGCGGCTGCGGAAAAACCGCGTGCCTGCAAACGACTGGCCAATTCTTCGGTACCCAATTTAGTACGGGCGAAAATGATCATCCCGTCAAAACTTTCCGCTTCTAAAATGCGGGTCAATGCATCTAGTTTATGCATGCCACTGACCAACCAATAGCGTTGACGAATATTGTCCGCAGTACCAGTTTTCGCCGCAACGATGACTTCTTCTGGATTTTTCAGGTAGGTTTGAGCAATCCGTTTAATAGCGGATGGCATGGTCGCCGAAAATAGGGTGGTCTGACGTGATTCAGGCGTTTCTTGCAAGATCCGTTCAACATCGTCAATAAAGCCCATCCGCAGCATTTCATCGGCTTCATCCAGCACGAGGGTTTTCAGTTTGGATAAGTCCAGCGAACCTTTATCCAAATGATCAATCACCCGACCCGGCGTTCCCACGACAACATGAACACCACGACGTAAAGCGGATAATTGTGGACCATAACTTTGACCGCCATAAATTGGCAAAACATGGAAACCAGGGATATGTGCAGCGTAGCTTTGAAAAGCTTCGGCGACCTGAATCGCCAGTTCACGCGTAGGTGCCAACACTAATGCTTGTGGCGATGTTTGTTGCAAATCGATACGGGACAAAATTGGCAATGCAAAAGCGGCAGTTTTACCTGTACCGGTTTGGGCTTGGCCCAATACATCGCGATTTGCCAGCAGCAGCGGAATTGTCGCTGCCTGAATTGGAGAAGGGGTTTCGTATCCGAGGTCGCCGAGCACACGCAAAAGCGCGCTACTTAGCTGTAAATCGGCGAAAGACGGAAGGGGGTGTTCAGACATGAAGAGACTCACAGGTTCACTTCAAACGCACAATGCGGATAAAGGTCTGCCTAGTTTACTCTGTTGTTGCCCAACTGGACAGAAAAGTTCACACTCCAGCACAAAACAATTCATCAACGCTCTGCCCACGCGCTCCCTGCAAACCGCCAGTATGCAACATGATTACCCGTTCACTCTCCAAAATAAACCCAGAACGAACCAACTCACGCAAGGCATAAGCCACTTTTCCAGTATACACAGGCTCGACTGGCACGCCACATTGGGCACTAAATTCACGGCAAAATTGCAACAACTGCGGCGTGGTTTTGGCATATCCACCATGATGAAAATCCGTCAGCAATTGGTAATTGTCGTAGTTGGGATACCCAGCCTGTAGCAGCAAGCGCGTAACTTCATCACGCAAATAATCGGCATGACGGAGCACCGCAATACCGATCACTCGGCCACGACCCTGCAATCCCGCCAGCAGTCCAGCCAATGTCGCCGCGGTTCCACACGCCACCACCATCACATCAGGAACAAAAGGCAATTCACCAATCAACTCAGCAACGCCGTGTAAAGCAGCAGGAACGCTGCCGCCTTCGGGCAACCAGACTGCGGCCTGGTTGCCCTCACTGTCCAACACTAGGTCACGCCATCTATCTGGATCATCTCGCAAGGTTCGATACGTAGCACGGTCGACAAATTGAATCTGCATCCCTTGCACCCGACAATCATCCAACATGGCACTGCTCATCCCGACATGACCACGCACTAAGCCAACGCTAGCGTAGCCACACAATGCCGCCGCATGTGCCGTAGCATGCACATGATTAGACCATAAGCCACCCATAGTAATTAGCTGGGGCACTGTCACAGCCCCAGATTCAGCCGTCTGCTGAGCGACGACTTGCTCAGCTACCGCACGCAAAGGATATTTTAATTTACGAAATTTATTACCAGAAACGGTGGGATGTAATAGATCATCCCGTTTAATCCAAACTGGCATACCAAACACCGCCGTGTCCAGCACCTGACACGGTGAATGTCGTCCCCATAAGTTGGGCTGCCACACGCTGCCATCTCTCACAATCAAGCCCGTACCACAAGTTTATTCCAAGTAACACCCAGTGCAACATCCGATTTAAGCTGAACCAATTGACGTGATAAGGTCAACATTTCTGCATCTTTTCGAAGATGTTCACCGACAGTATTTTTTAAAATACCGGCTCCCGCCATGATGGCTTCCAACGAACCATAGGCATTAATCAATTTAGCCGCCGTTTTCATTCCAATTTTCGTCACACCAGGAATGCCATCCACCGCATCCCCCATCAATGCCAACAGATTCGCCAATTGGTCTGGAGCCACTCCAAATTTATGCTGCACCCATGCGCTATCCCGCCACGAGGCAGAAAAATGATCCCACACTAGCGCACCATCGGCGATCAAGACATGCAAATCCTTATCGGTAGACACCACGATCGCTTCTCCACGCTGTTCTTTTAACCAGCGCAGGATGACAGTGGCAATCACATCGTCTGCTTCTACTTCAGGCAGACACAGCACCGTAATTCCAGCATTTTCTAACTGCGCATACAATGCCGTCAAACCGTGACGTAATTCGTCTGGCATCGGCGTTCTGTGCTCGCGATAACGCGCATACAGTTGGTGCCGCCACGTCATACCACCAAAATCAAACGCTGCCACAACATGTGTTGGTTGATGCGTATGCATCAGCTTATGAAAAGCAGATAACGAAAACCGCAACGCCGATTCGGCTTTTTCCGGAGAGTCCGGCTCACTTCCCGCCTCATAGATACGCCGGACAATATTCAGCCCATCAATTGCTAGTAATTTTCCCATAACAGCAGCAGACATTAAGTACCAACCATCATGATGGTCCGTTAAACGTCGACACGGACGTAACGAATAAATCCGCAGGCTGAAAACCAATAATGCGGCCGGACTCTTTGCCTTTGACGTTAAAGAAAATCATACCGGGCGGGCCAAACAAACCAAAACGCTTCAACAACGCCTTATCGTCATCAGTATTCGCTGTCACATCAGCCTGCAACAACACCATGCTGTCCAGTTTTGGTTTCACTCTAGCATTCGAGAAAGTCAGTTTTTCCATTTCTTTACATGACACACACCAATCGGCATAAAAATCCAACATGACCGGCTTATTGTTCAATCGTGCTGTTGCCAAGGCCTGATCCAGCGTCTTGATCGAATTAATTCGCACAAACGATGTTGCTTTAACCGGACTTCCGATGACATGAGCCAATGGAGCAAACGGATCCGTCGCACCAGTGACGCTCCCGAGCAATTGAATAGCACCTGTAGCAAGAAGGCATAATGCCACGGCTTTCACCAGTAATGGATTGTGGCGTAACAACACCACGCCGTAACCCACCAGTAGAATAGACCACATCAGCATCTGCAACCACCCTGCCAATACCGGCGAAACCAACCACAAGGCCATCGCCAGCATCAACACGCCAAACAATTGCTTAATTGACTCCATCCAGCGCCCTGCTTTCGGCAATAATGCACCAGCAGATAAACCGACTAATAGCAAAGGCAAACTCATCCCCATTGCCATCGCAAACAAAGCGCTACCGCCGACAATCACATTATGGGTCTGGCTGATATACACCAACGCACTGGCCAAAGGAGCAGCGACACACGGGCCAACAATCAATGCAGAGATTGCACCCATGACAAACACGCCGAGTAACTTACCAGGACGCTGGGTGTCTGAGGCGCGAGCTAATTTGTTTTGCAGCCAAGACGGCACTTGGAGTTGATAATAGCCAAACATAGACAAGGACAATACAACCATCAATAAAGCAAAGGCCATCAACACCCACGGATTTTGCAAACTGGCTGCCAACCCTTCACCCAACAAACCGGCTGCAATACCCAAACTGGTGTAAACCAATGCCATCCCAAACGAATAACTCAAAGAAAGCATCACTCCGCGACGACGGCTGATACCGACACCTTCACCAACAATAATCGACGACAAAATCGGCACCATCGGTAACACGCAGGGAGTAAATGCCAACCCTAGCCCCAACAACAAAAACAAGGGCATAATAATAAGCAGTCTGCCTGACTTAAGGGAATCGGATAAGGAGTCACCAGAACCTTGCCCTGCACTTCCTGTGACACCAAGCACAGCAGCAGTAATCCGGCCGTCAAAATCTTTTTTAGATTCCATTGGGGCGTAACACAAGCCTTTTTCAGAACATCCCTGAGCATGTGCTATCAACGTAAAATCTCCAGATGCACGGACAGGAATACGCACAGTGACAGCGTGGCGATAGGTTTCGACATTCTTATCAAATGTAGTATCAAAATGCACCGCCCCAGGTGGAAAGATCGGGGCTCCTAAGGTGGCACCCACCGCGTCAAATTTAAATCGCTCACGGTACATATAATAGCCCTCAGCTATCACATAGGTAACCGTAAGCATGTCCGTGGACGTGTGTTCAGCACTAAATTGAAAAGCTTGCTGTGGTTCTAAGAATTGAGGATCCGCTTTGGATGGCGACATCACTATGATAGAAGAAAACAAAACAAGTAACAAAAATACGCCTATGCGCCTTGAAAATGTCATTGGTAACGCCTTAAAATTAAAAGTCGATGACAACATCACTCACCGGATAAATTGAAAATAAAGATAATACCGACTGGTATGAGTTGCCAAAAACAAAATAGTTTCATTGGTTACGCAATTTCAATCAGAACAGCATAAGCCATTGTAACGACCACCGTTGTAACGGTACCAGATAGTGGAGTATAACAAATAAAAAAAACCAGGTATTCCGATGAGGAATAGCCTGGTTTTTTCGTCATTATGCGCAGTAACCGCACTTTGATGAACGTCATCAGAAGACACGGTTATATTGCATTATTATTCAGCTGAAACGACGTTTTCCAAATCCGTAATTTCCGGACGATCCATCAATTCAACATAGGCCATCGGCGCATTGTCACCAACACGGAAACCCATTTTCAAGATACGCAGGTAACCACCATTACGGTTAGCGTAACGTGGGCCTAATTCAGCAAACAATTTCAATACCATTTCACGATCGCGCAAACGGGAGAAGGCCAAACGTTTGTTTGCCAGAGTATCTGTTTTACCTAAAGTCAGGATCGGTTCGATAACGCGACGCAATTCTTTAGCTTTTGGCAAAGTAGTTTTAATCGCTTCATGACGCAGCAACGATACTGTCATGTTGCGTAACATCGCTAAACGATGGGAAGAAGTACGATTCAGCTTACGTAAGCCGTGACGATGACGCATGGTAATTCCTTTTCAGAGTTTTAAGAGTAGTCCAGCTCTTCTATCACCAACGACTGGTGCGGGCCGGTACTGGTTGTTAAATCAAGTAGTACAGATACTAGTAGTACAGATATAAATCACACACTGTTGACAAGCCCATGCTAGCACGCTCTCTACCTAACTTCGGCGCTAACATTAGCTTGCCACACATTACATCTTATTTTTCCAACCCGGCTGGAGGCCAGTTTTCCAACTTCATGCCCAAAGACAAACCACGTGAGGCTAACACTTCCTTGATTTCATTCAAGGATTTGCGACCCAGATTTGGTGTCTTCAACAGTTCATTTTCAGTACGTTGGATCAAATCACCAATGTAGTAAATATTTTCTGCTTTCAGGCAATTCGCTGAACGTACTGTTAACTCCAAGTCATCGACTGGACGCAACAGAATTGGATCAACCATTGGTGCACGTGAAGGTGCTTCAGCAGCAGCTTCGGTACCTTCCAATGCAGCGAATACATTCAACTGATCAACCAAAACGCGTGCAGACTGACGAATCGCTTCTTCAGGCGTAATCACACCATTAGTTTCAATGTTGATAATCAATTTATCCAGATCAGTACGTTGCTCAACCCGTGCGGATTCAACAGAGTACGATACACGGCGAACTGGAGAGAACGACGCATCCAAAATGATACGACCGATGGTACGGTTAGCATCTTCAGACAAACGACGAACATTACCTGGCACATAGCCACGGCCTTTTTCAACTTTAATCTGCATATCGAGCTTACCGCCCGCAGTCAGATTAGCAATAACGTGATCCGGATTAATCAGCTCAACGTCATGCGGCAAATCGATATCAGAAGCCAATACAGCGCCTTCACCTTCTTTTTTGAGGGTCAGGTTAACTTCATCACGATTATGCAACTTGAAAACAATACCTTTCAAGTTCAACAAAATATCAACAACGTCTTCTTGCACGCCATCCAATGTTGAATACTCATGAACCACACCTGCGATTGTCACTTCGGTTGGCGCATAGCCGACCATTGACGACAACAAAACACGACGCAATGCATTGCCCAATGTGTGGCCATAGCCACGCTCAAACGGTTCCATCACAACTTTCGCGTGACCAGCCGCAAGCATTTCAACATCGATAATACGTGGTTTCAATAAACTATTTTGCATGAAATATCCTTTTCAATACCCTCAGCTCATTACACCGATAAGGTTGATGGCATATCTAGCGGCTCACCGAGGATTCAGTGAGCCGGAACAACACTTACACCAAATACACTACGATGCGTAGTGTGCTTAGGCTATTAGCGTGAATACAACTCAACGATCAATGATTCATTGACGTCTGCAGCGATATCGCTACGATCTGGAGCGGATTTGAAAATCCCTTCCATTTTTTTCGCATCGACAGATACCCATGATGGCATACCGATTTGTTCAGCCAATGACAAAGCCTCAACAATACGTACTTGTTTTTTGGATTTTTCACGAACAGCAACAACATCACCCGGTTTAACTTGGTATGACGCAATATTTACCACGATTGTATTCACGGTAAATGCTTTATGGCTGACCAACTGACGTGCTTCTGCACGTGTAGAACCGAAACCCATACGATAAGCAACGTTATCCAGACGGCATTCCAACAATTTCAACAGAGTTTCGCCGGTGTTACCTTTACGACGATCAGCTTCAGTGAAATAACGGCGGAATTGACGTTCCAAGATACCGTACATACGTTTAACTTTTTGTTTTTCACGCAATTGATTACCATAATCCGAAGTACGCGCGCCGGATTTTGCACCGTGCTGACCTGGTTTAGTATCCAATTTACATTTTGAATCTAATGAGCGACGTGCGCTTTTCAGAAACAGATCCGTGCCTTCACGGCGTGATAATTTTGCTTTAGGTCCGATATAACGTGCCACAATATTTCCTTTAAAATGACGCTGAACAGACGATTCTGCAGCGCTAGTCTGAACTACCTGCATCCAGACGGTGGGCTTAAATCAACAACAAAAATACAATAAAACAACAAAACCCGCCAAAAATTCCTGGCGGGTCGTATTCTAACTAACTTCAGCCAGAAAAGATACTATTGATTCCCCATCGATCGCCATCCTAGCAACTGCAACATAATATTGCAAAGCGAAAGGATAAGCACAAATCCACAACCACCTCATGAATGAGGAGTTGAGGATAAGCATGTGAATCTAGTTTGCATCTCTCAACCCTTAGCTACTGCCAGTCAATATTATTAACATGACGCAAATAAGGACTTACAAGCGCAACTTAGATACGACGACGTTTTGGTGGACGGCAACCGTTGTGCGGAACCGGTGTAACGTCTTGAATCAAAGAAATTTTGATACCAAGGTTGTTCAATGCACGCACTGAAGATTCGCGTCCAGGACCTGGTCCTTTAATACGAACTTCCAGATTTTTAACGCCGCATTCAACTGCCACTTTACCGGCCGCTTCTGCTGCTACCTGAGCTGCAAAAGGTGTCGATTTACGTGAACCTTTAAAACCTGCACCACCAGCAGTTGCCCAGGAAAGTGCATTTCCTTGACGATCTGTAATAGTGATAATCGTGTTGTTAAAGGACGCATGAACGTGCGCGATACCTTCAGCAACATTCTTCTTTACTTTTTTACGCGCACGCGCTGCGGCAGCGTTATTTGGTGCTTTTGCCATGATTGTTTCCTTGAATCCGTTAGCCTAGTTAAAATAATCAAATAAAATAACTAGACTTAGCTAGGATTATTTTTTCAACGATTGAGCTGCTTTACGTGGGCCCTTACGGGTACGCGCATTAGTACGTGTGCGTTGTCCACGGCAAGGCAAGCCTTTGCGGTGACGCATACCACGATAACAACCCAAGTCCATCAATCGCTTGATGCTCATGGAGACTTCGCGACGTAGATCACCCTCGACGATGAATTTTGCTATCTCATCGCGTAGTTTTTCTAATTCGTTATCGTCCAGATCTTTAACCTTTTTATTGGTCAATACACCCGTTGCTGCACAGATTTTTTCTGAGCGTGGACGTCCAATACCATAGATAGCTGTTAAGCCGATTACGGTATGCTGATGATTTGGGATATTAACCCCTGCGATACGTGCCATTCGTTATTCCTCGATCAATAACGTTAAATTAACCTTGGCGCTGTTTATGGCGCGGCTCTGTACAAATAACACGAACCACACCTTTGCGCTTGATGATCTTGCAATTGCGGCAAATCCGCTTAACTGATGCGAGAACTTTCATTTTTTGCCCTCTTTCATATTACTACTGGTAGTAAGTTACTTGGTACGGAACACAATTCGCGCCCGGCTCAAATCATAAGGTGTCAGTTCAACTGTCACCTTGTCTCCAGGAAGAATACGAATATAGTTCATTCGCATTTTCCCAGAAATATGGCCTAGCACTACATGCCCATTTTCCAATTTCACTCGAAATGTTGCATTCGGTAGATTCTCTAGAATCTCGCCCTGCATCTGGATTACGTCGTCTTTTGCCATTCTTGTCTCTGTTCCTATGCGTTACCGCGTCGGAACTCCGCCTTTGAAGTTTGCTTTACGAAGTAAGGAATCGTATTGCTGTGACATGACATAGTTTTGTACTTGCGCCATAAAATCCATTGTGACCACAACAATGATCAACAATGAGGTACCGCCAAAGTAAAACGGCACTTTCCATTTTGCAATTAAAAACTCAGGCAATAAACAAACCAAGGTGATATAAACAGCACCCGCTAGGGTTAATCGCATTAATATTTTATCAATATAACGCGCTGTTTGATCACCTGGCCGGATTCCAGGTACAAAAGCACCACTCTTTTTAAGGTTATCTGCCGTTTCCTTGCTATTAAATACCAAAGCGGTATAAAAGAAGCAGAAGAAAACGATAGCCACCGCGTACAACAGTGCATGAATCGGTTCACCAGGCCCCATGGAAACTGCTAAATCCTTGAGGAATCGCATGAAAGGTGTACTTTCACCAGTTGAAACAAACCAACTCGTAATAGTAGCAGGAAATAAGATAATTGACGATGCAAATATGGGAGGAATTACGCCTGCCATGTTTAATTTTAACGGCAAATGACTACTTTGCCCACCATATATCTTATTTCCAACCTGACGTTTCGCATAGTTGACGAGTATTTTACGCTGACCGCGTTCAATAAACACCACCAGATAAGTCACCCCTGCCGCAATCAAACAAATCAATAGCGCAGATAACGCATGCATGGAGCCAGTTCGTACCAACTCAAACAAACCACCAAGTGCATTAGGCAAACCAGCCGCAATCCCCGCGAAAATGATAATGGAAATTCCATTACCTAGTCCACGCTCAGTAATTTGCTCACCCAACCACATTAAAAACATGGTCCCGGTGACCAAAGTCACTGCTGTTGTAAAGCGAAAAGCCATTCCTGGATCAATGACCAGATTAGCTTGATGTTCCAGTGCCACTGCAATACCAAAGGCTTGAAATGTAGCCAATAATAAGGTGCCGTAGCGTGTATATTGTGTAATCTTCCGACGACCTGATTCGCCCTCTTTTTTGAGTGCTTCCAGTTGCGGAGATACGATCGACATCAATTGCATAATAATTGACGCCGAAATATACGGCATAATACCCAACGCAAATATGGTAAAGCGCGACAAAGCCCCGCCCGAAAACATATTAAACATTCCCAGAATACCGCCCTGGTTTTGTTTAAACAGTTGTGCCAATTGCGTCGGATCTATACCTGGCACAGGAATATGTGCGCCGACCCGATACACTACCAGTGCTGACAATAAAAACCACAGTCTTCCCCAAGGAAAACCGCTTGCAGCACCTTTAGCTAGTTGTGGAGTTGTCGCCAATTATTGCTCCATGTTGTGCATTAAGCGACGGTACCGCCAGCAGCTTCAATAGCGGCTTTAGCACCTTTGGTCACGATCAAGCCAGTCAACGTCACTTTTTTAGTGATTGAACCAGACAAGATCACACGTACCACTCTTGCGAGTTGAGATACGATGCCGGCTTGTTTCAAAGCCAACATATCCACTTCTGCTACAGGCAAAGTTTCCAACTGGGACAAACGTACTTCTGCTTTGTACGGGGTTGCCAGTGATTTAAAACCACGTTTTGGCAAACGACGTTGCAGAGGCATTTGACCGCCTTCAAAACCGACTTTGTGAAAACCGCCGGTACGCGACTTTTGACCTTTGTGACCACGGCCAGAAGTCTTACCTAAACCAGATCCGATACCACGACCCACACGACGTTTGTAGTGTGTTGCGCCTTCGGCTGGCTGTATTGTGTTCAATTCCATAATTTGCTCCGATCAAAAGCCTTGCGGCTTAAGATACAACCTTCACAAGATACGAGACTTTATTGATCATGCCGCGTACGGATGGGGTGTCTTGCAATTCGGAGACCGAATTAACACGACGTAGTCCCAGACCACGTACAGTGGCGCGGTGTGATTCGCGGGTGCCAATCAAACCTTTGACCAAAGTTACTTTAACTGTCTTTGTCATTTAGATCACCTTAGCCGAGGATTTCTTCAACGGATTTGCCACGTTTAGCAGCAATTTCCGAAGGAGTACTCATCTTGGACAAACCGTCCAATGTGGCACGCACCATATTATATGGATTAGTTGAGCCGTTTGACTTAGCCACTACGTTAACAATCCCCATTACTTCGAAGATTGCGCGCATAGGACCACCAGCAATAACGCCAGTACCTTCTTTAGCTGGCATAATCATCACTTTCGATGCGCCATGCTGACCAGTAACTGTATGCTGCAAAGTACCATTTTTCAATGTTACTTTAATCATTTTACGACGCGCTTCTTCCATTGCCTTTTGTACAGCCACAGGAACTTCTTTCGATTTTCCTTTGCCCATACCAATGCGGCCATCGCCATCACCAACAACGGTCAACGCGGCAAAGCCCATGATACGACCACCCTTAACCACTTTGGTTACACGGTTGATCGCGATCATTTTCTCGCGCATACCATCATCCGGCTTATCGGCTGCTGTTTTCGCTTGCATTTTTGCCATGACGAATTTTCCTTAGAACTTCAAGCCAGCTTCACGCGCGGCTTCCGCCAACGCCTTGATGCGACCATGGTAACGGAAACCGGAGCGATCAAATGCAACTTCGGTAACCCCTGCTTTTAAAGCCTGCTCAGCAACCCGCTTACCAACAATACTGGCGGCTGCAACATTGCCACCATTGCCGGATGCTGCGGCCAATTCTGCACGAACTTCTGCTTCCAGTGTTGAAGCGGATGCCAAAATTTTGGCATCTGGTCCAATAATGTTTGCATAAATGTGCAAATTGGTACGATGCACAGCCAGGCGATTCACTTTTAATTCTGCGATCTTGGCACGGGTTTGACGTGCGCGGCGCAGACGTGATTGTTTCTTGTCCATCGTCAACCCCTATTACTTCTTCTTGGTTTCTTTGAGCACAACCACCTCGTTAGCATAACGAACGCCCTTGCCTTTATACGGCTCTGGACGACGGTATGCACGAACTTCGGCAGCCACTTGACCCACTTTTTGACGATCAATCCCTTTAATCAGGATTTCTGTCGGGGTCGGTGTTTCGCACTTAACGCCAAGTGGCATAGGGTGTACAACTGGATGTGAGAAACCGAGTGACAAGTTTAACTTGTCGCCCTGAGCTTGCGCTTTAAAACCAACGCCAACCAGGTTCAATTTTTTCTCAAAGCCTTTTGTGACACCGTTCACCATGTTATTAACCAGAGCACGTAGTGTTCCGGTCATCGCATTAGCTTCACGTGCTTCACTGGTCGGCTCAAACGTTAATGATCCATTGTCATTAGCAATTTTAACCAGACCATTTAACGATTGGGTCAGTTCACCCAGTGGGCCTTTAACTGTAATCGCATGTGCCAGGATTGAAATTTCAGCTCCTGTTGGCACAGCGATAGGCATTTTACCTACTCGAGACATGTTCCGCTCCTTAGGCCACGTAGCAAATAACTTCGCCACCGACACCGGTTGCGCGCGCTTTGCGGTCTGTCATGACGCCTTTAGGAGTGGAAACAATCGCCACACCCAAGCCATTCATCACGTTTGGAATTTCGCCCTTGCCTTTGTATATGCGCAATCCAGGACGTGAAACACGTTCCAGACGCTCAATAACAGGACGACCTGCGTAATATTTCAAGCCAATTTTCAATTCTGCTTTACCAGCAGTTTCAACAATGGCGAAATCTTCAATGTAACCCTCATCTTTAAGTACGTTTGCAATTGCAACCTTTACTTTGGACGACGGCATAGCAACAGCCACTTTATGCACTACTTGTGCGTTGCGAATGCGGGTTAGCATATCGGCGATAGGATCGCTCATACTCATTGCATATTCTCCTATTACCAGCTAGCTTTTGTCATTCCGGGAACTTCACCACGCATGGCGACTTCACGGAGTTTAATACGGCCCAATCCGAATTTACGGAAAGTGCCACGCGGACGACCAGTCAAAGCGCAACGATTACGCTGACGTGTCGGATTTGAATTCCGTGGGAATGCTTGCAACTTCAGACGCGCTTCATAACGCTCTTCTTCGGTTTTTGATTGGTCATCAATGATGGCCTTCAAAATAGCACGCTTACCAGCAAATTTCTTTACTAAGTCAGCACGCTTCTGCTCACGGTTAATCAGTGCCAGTTTTGCCATGGCGACCTCAGTTTCTGAACGGAAATTTAAATGCGGCGAGAAGAGCTTTCGCTTCTTCATCGGTCTTAGCTGTGGTGGTGATACTAATATTCATACCACGCAAAGCGTCAATCTTGTCGTATTCGATTTCAGGGAAAATAATCTGCTCTTTAACGCCGATATTGTAATTTCCACGACCATCAAATGCACGACCAGAAACACCACGAAAATCGCGTACACGTGGCAGAGCCACAGTAATCAGACGATCCAGGAATTCGTACATATGCGCACCGCGCAATGTAACCATACAACCGATTGGATAGCCTTCACGGATTTTAAAACCCGCGATCGCCTTACGTGCTTTGGTCACCACAGGTTTTTGACCTGCAATCTTCGTCAGATCGCCAACCGCGTGTTCAATAATTTTCTTGTCCGCAATCGCTTCGGATAAACCCATGTTCAGGGTGATCTTCAGAATACGCGGTACTTCCATTACTGATTTGTAGGAGAATTTCTCCGTCAAAACAGCAACGACTTTTTCTTTGTAGATTTCTTGTAGACGTGCCATGATGCCCTATGCCTTCACAACTTCGCCATTTGACTTAAATACGCGAACTTTAACACCGTCCACGACTTTGAAGCCAACGCGATCTGCTTTGCCAGTTGCCACATTGAATAATGCAACATTTGACACATGAATAGGCATCACCTTATCAACGATGCCACCAGTAGCGCCTGTAGCAGGATTAGGTTTGACCGCTTTTTTAGCGATGTTCACACCAGCTACAACCACATGATCCGCGTCGACCCATTGCTGCACTTGGCCGCGCTTACCCTTGTCTTTACCTGTCAAGACGATGACTTCGTCGTTTTTCCGAATCTTATTCATAACGACCCCTTACAGAACTTCAGGAGCTAACGACACGATTTTCATAAAACGCTCAGTACGCAGTTCGCGTGTGACCGGTCCGAAAATACGAGTGCCAATAGGCTCAAGTTTTGCATTTAATAACACCGCAGCGTTCGTATCAAATTTCACCAGGGAGCCGTCTGGACGACGTACACCTTTGGCTGTTCTGACGACGACAGCATTGTAAATTTCACCCTTTTTTACACGGCCACGTGGCGCAGCAGATTTAACAGTGACTTTAATTACATCACCGATACCTGCGTAACGACGCTTAGAACCGCCCAATACTTTAATACACAAAACTTCGCGTGCACCAGTATTGTCAGCTACTTCGAGCCGGCTTTCTGTTTGAATCATATTGTTCTCTTTCCCAACTTAATCCATAAAATCTGCACAATGCAAATTAATGGTCAGTCTTGGTCCCGCCAGCTTGTTTGATTTCTCATTCTTGCTGATTAGGTGGACGATTTTTAACCACTTTTTTCACATTGGCAGCGAAAAAAGCCATTTACTGTCACTTGCGTTACGTTGCAAGTGACAGCCAGCTATTATCACATCAAAGCCTGATAAACACAATAGCTAATTACACGATTTGTGCAACTTGTACCACACGCGTCACTGTCCAAGCTTTTGTCTTGGAAATTGGGCGGCCTTCTTGGATTTCAACTGTATCGCCTTCTTTGGCTACGTTACCTTCATTGTGCGCATGGTACTTATTGCTACGCATAATGATTTTACCGTACAAAGGATGCTTTACGTGACGTTCGATAACGACTGTCACTGTCTTGTCCATTTTGTCAGAGACAACTTTGCCAATCAGCGTGCGCTTCAAAGCTTGTTTCACTTGATCGTTCATTTGTCGTCCTTCTGATTCATGACCGTTTTAACGCGTGCAATATCGCGACGCACATTTTTGAGTTGTGACGTGTTATTCAGTTGTTGCGTAGCGACTTGCATACGCAGACTGAATTGCGCCTTCAACAACTCATTCAGCTCTTTAGTCAAAGTCTCTTGGTCTTTGCCACGGAGTTCAGCTATGTTCATTTACAACTCCTCTTATTGGCCGACTTGACGCACGACGAACGTTGTCAATAACGGCAATTTGGATGCGGCCAGGCGGAATGCTTCACGTGCCAATGCCTCATCAACGCCATCCATTTCATACAACATTTTGCCTGGTTGAATCTCGGCAACGTAGTACTCTGGATTACCTTTACCGTTACCCATACGAACTTCGGCGGGCTTTTGTGAAATTGGTTTATCCGGGAAGATGCGAATCCAGATACGACCGCCACGTTTGATGTGACGTGTCATAGCGCGACGTGCAGCTTCAATTTGACGAGCCGTAATACGACCACGGCCAATCGCCTTCAAACCGAATTCACCGAAAGAAACAGCAGTGCCGCGGGAATGTGAAATCCCCTTGTTGCGGCCTTTTTGTTCTTTCCGATACTTTCTGCGTGCTGGTTGCAGCATGATTATTCTCCTGCTTTCTCAGCCGGTGCTTTCGCTGCAGCTGGTGCTGCTGCTACTGGACGTACTGGACGTTTAGCAGCGGCTGCCGGAGCGCCGGTTGTGGTTTGCTTCGGACGTGGACGGCTGTTTGGCTTACCATCTTCACGACGTGGGCCACGACGTTTTTTATCATCTTCAGGCAAGGATTCGATAACTGGTGCGTCGCCGTTAGGCAAACGATCACCTTTGTATACCCAAACCTTAACACCGATGATACCGTAGGTTGTTTGCGCTTCACTTGTACCGTAGTCGATATCAGCACGCAGAGTATGCAGAGGCACACGGCCTTCGCGATACCATTCTTTACGTGCGATTTCAATACCGTTCAAACGACCACCAGACATGATCTTAATACCTTGAGCGCCTAAACGCATTGCGTTTTGCATTGCACGCTTCATGGCACGGCGGAACATGATGCGTTTTTCTAATTGCTGAGCAATAGAATCAGCGATCAGTTGCGCATCGATTTCTGGCTTGCGAATTTCTTCGATATTAACGTGTACTGGTACGCCCATCATTTTGGACAAATCAGCTTTTAACACTTCAATATCTTCGCCTTTTTTACCAATTACCACGCCTGGACGTGAGCTGTAAATGGTAATACGGGCGTTTTTCGCTGGACGCTCAATGACGACGCGACCTACAGAGGCGTTCTTCAGTTTTTTCTTGAGATAAGCGCGTACTTTTAAATCTTCACCAAGCATTGAGGCAAAATTTGTATTGCCAGCATACCAACGTGAAGACCAATTACGTGTTACCGCAAGGCGGAAACCGGTTGGATGTATCTTCTGTCCCATCGTGACTCCTTAATTACCGACAGTCACGTATATGTGACAGGATTGTTTAGAGATACGATCACCACGGCCTTTTGCACGCGCTGTAAAACGCTTCAAAACCGCACCTTTTTCAACATAGATAGTTTTAACTTTCAACTCATCAATGTCAGCACCATCATTATGCTCGGCGTTTGCGATTGCAGACTCCAGAACACGTTTGATAATTGCCGCACCTTTTTTAGGGCTGAAGGCCAAAATGTTCAATGCTTGATCTACTTTTTTACCGCGGATAAGGTCTGCTACCAAGCGACCTTTTTGGTCGGACAGACGCACACCGCGCAGAATTGCTTTAGTTTCCATCATAGCACCCTATTTTTTAGCCTTTTTATCAGCGGCGTGACCTTTGAACGTACGGGTCAACGCGAATTCGCCGAGTTTATGGCCAACCATGTTTTCAGAAACATATACTGGTACATGTTGTTTGCCGTTATGCACAGCAATCGTCAAGCCAATAAAGTCAGGCATAATCGTCGAACGGCGTGACCATGTCTTGATTGGTTTTTTGTCTTTGATCGCTTGCGCGGCTTCGACTTTTTTCACCAAATGGGCATCACAGAATGGCCCTTTTTTCAATGAACGTGTCATGTGTTACCCCTTATTTCTTACCACGGCGTGAAACGATCATGGAAGTCGTGCGCTTATTGCGACGTGTCTTCTTACCCTTGGTTTGCTGACCCCATGGCGACACTGGATGACGACCTGCTGCGGTTTTACCTTCACCACCACCGTGAGGATGATCGACCGGATTCATGACCACACCGCGAACGGTAGGACGAACACCACGCCAACGCATAGCACCAGCTTTACCAATCTTACGCAGATTGTGTTCACCGTTACCAACCTCACCTACAGTAGCGCGGCATTCAATGTGCACACGACGTACTTCACCAGAACGCAAACGTACTTGAGCGTAAGTACCTTCACGTGCCATCAGAACAACACCAGCACCAGCTGTACGGGCCATTTGCGCACCCTTGCCAGGTAACATTTCGACGCAATGCATCGTTGTACCGACTGGGATATTGCGAATTGGCAAACAGTTACCTGATTTGATTGGCGCTTGCGAACCATTCATAACCTGATCACCAGCTGCCATGCCTTTAGTAGCGATAATGTATTGACGTTCACCATCCGCGTAGCACAATAATGCAATGTGTGCTGTACGGTTAGGATCGTATTCAATACGTTCTACTTTTGCAGGAATGCCATCTTTAGTCCGTTTGAAGTCAATCAAACGATAGTGTTGCTTATGACCACCACCGATATGACGGGTAGTGATGTGACCGTTGTTATTACGGCCAGCAGTTTTTGATTTCTTTTCTAACAAAGCAGCGAACGGACGGCCTTTATGCAGACCTTCTGTTACTACTTTTACCATACCGCGACGACCAGGCGAGGTTGGCTTTACCTTGACGAGTGCCATATTATGCCTCCTCGGTGAAGTTAATTTCTTGACCTGGCTTCAAGCATACAAACGCACGCTTGGTATGATTGCGACGTCCGTTAAAGCGACCACTGCGCTTTTGTTTACCTTGACGATTCGCAACTTGCACAGATTCAACCTGAACCTTGAAGAGCATTTCTACTGCAGCTTTGATTTCTGGCTTAGTTGCATCAGGCATAACGCGGAAAACGACTTGTTCGTTTTTTTCCGCTACCATAGTAGCTTTTTCAGAAATCACCGGAGCCAGCAATACCTTTAACAGGCGCTCTTCGGTAAATTTAACTAGTGTGCTCATGCCAGCATCTCCTCAATCTTTGCCAACGCCAGCTTGGTGACCAACACTTTTTTGAAGAATACTAATGAAACTGGATCTGCGTAACGCGGTTCTACAACCAGAACGTTTGGCAAATTACGTGATGCAAGCATCAAGTTTTCATTGTAGTCATCAGCGATGATCAACACTGAGTCTAAACAACCCATTGTTTTCAATTTATCTGACAATAACTTGGTTTTCGGCGCATCAACAGCAAACTCTTCCACTACTGACAAACGACCTTCACGTGCTAACTGGGACAGAATCGAGCAGATACCTGCGCGATACATCTTTTTGTTAACTTTTTGTGAGAAGTTCTCATCAGGTGAGTTAGGGAATGCACGTCCACCCCCACGCCACAGTGGCGAGGAAGACATACCAGCACGCGCACGGCCAGTACCCTTTTGACGCCAAGGTTTTTTGGTGGAGTGATGCACATCGTCACGACCCAATTGCTTACGATTACCACTGCGTGCATTCGCTTGGAACGCAACAACGATTTGGTGAATCAACGCTTCATTGTAATCACGACCGAAGATTGTATCTGGTGCTACGACATTGGATGCAGTTTGACCTTGATCATTTAGGAGCTTGAGTTCCATAGATTAAGCTCCCTTCTTGGCTTTAACTTTAACAGCAGGCGTTACAACTACCTGTCCATTTTTTGCACCTGGAACGGCACCCTTAACTAACAACAATTGGCGTTCCGCATCAACACGAGCGATCACCAGATTTTGTACAGTACGAGTATCGTCACCTAAGTGACCGGTCATGCGTTTACCAGGAAAAACACGTCCTGGATCTTGCGCCATACCAATTGATCCCGGCACATTATGTGAACGGGAGTTACCATGCGATGCACGACCTGATTTGAAATGATGACGCTTGATCGTACCGGCGTAACCTTTACCAATTGTCGTACCTTGCACATCCACGATTTGACCGGCCTCGAACATACCTACAGGCACGATATCGCCTGCTTTGAGTTCTGCGGCTTTAGCTGCATCAATGCGGAATTCTTTTAAGACTGTACCAGCTTCAACACCTGCTTTTGCAAGGTGACCTGCAGCCGCTTTTGTTACGCGGGATGCACGGCGCTGACCGAATGTTACCTGAACTGCTGTATAACCATCAGTTTCAGGTGTTTTGATTTGTGTCACACGGTTGTTTGAGACATCTAATACTGTGACTGGAATCGAATCCCCGTCATCTGTGTAGATGCGCATCATACCAACCTTGCGACCAACAAGGCCCAAGCTCATTGTATTCTCCATTCCCGCCTACGATTGGGCGGGGCTGACTGTTTGTAGCAAAATCTGCCACTAAAATATGTAAGTCTGACAATCCAAAGCACTTTTGGCCGCCTGTGTCGACATCTTTATCGATGTCTCTCCACAACCAACCAAATGAAAAATCATACAAACTTACACCTAAGCCTAAAATTATAGCATGTAAACTAGCTTTACAACACTAAATTCTAGATTATTGCAACTTAATTTCTACATCAACACCTGCAGGCAAATCCAGTTTCATTAACGCATCAACTGTTTTTTCTGTTGGATCAACGATGTCCATCAGACGTTGGTGAGTACGAATCTCGAATTGATCGCGTGAAGTTTTGTTAACGTGTGGTGAACGCAGTACGTCGAAGCGTTGAATCCGTGTTGGCAAAGGTACTGGACCTTTAACAATTGCGCCTGTACGTTTTGCTGTTTCTACGATTTCTAAAGCAGATTGATCGATCAATTTGTAATCAAATGCTTTCAGACGGATGCGGATTTTTTGATTTGGTGTAGACATGATTTTTCCTTTAAAGAACGTACCGCTTGCGTGCCCTTGAAGGCGGCGCTAGTTGCGCTGCTGCGGTGATTTATTTCGAACGTAGTACTGTACACTTTACTGATTACATTTGTGCAGGTAATTCACCGCTATCGTGAAGGTAATTTACATTGGTAATTTACATTACGATTTGGGCGATTACCTGCCCTCCCTAATAACCTAGGCTATTAAGCAAGAATTGTTGCAACAACACCAGCACCAACAGTACGACCACCTTCACGAATCGCGAAACGGAGACCTTCTTCCATCGCGATCGGGTTGATCAGTTTTACTGTGATCGATACGTTATCACCAGGCATAA
>Ga0302155_10000388_pt1 | contig 36180 bp, 27 predicted proteins | sample I_Bog_N3_1_FD_193508 | JGI IMG/M metagenome (GOLD analysis project Ga0302155, IMG submission 193508) | Peat permafrost microbial communities from Stordalen Mire near Abisko, Sweden - I_Bog_N3_1 | ecosystem: Environmental > Terrestrial > Soil > Wetlands > Peat | place: Sweden: Abisko, Stordalen...
TCTATTTATCGTGTTGAACGACGAGCTTCTTTTCTGGCTAAGGCATTCACGATACGACGTGTTTCATCGGGAGTAGACGGAACCAATGGCGGAACAGCCGTAGCCTTGCCCTGTTCATTCACGGCGACCATCGTAAAGAAACAACTATTCGCATGGCGTACGGATTGCGACCGAATATTTTCAGTCACAACCTTAATACCAATTTCCATTGAAGTCACTCCGGTGTAATTGACCGAAGCCAAAAATGTCACCAATTCACCCACGTAAATAGGTTGAAGAAATAACACCCGATCGACTGACAAGGTAACAACATATTGACTGGCGTAACGACTGGCACACGCATACGCGACTTGGTCGAGTAATTTAAGAATAGCGCCGCCATGGACGTTCCCGGAAAAATTAGCCATATCTGGCGTCATCAAAACCGTCATGGCAAGCTGGTGTTTGGGTAAATTCAATTTCATTCCTGTCAGTGTAGAGTAAGGCATTTCGCATACTATTAATATTACTATTGTCTGATAATACAGCATATACTAGTCAATTGCGCCACCATACCTAAAGCATGCCACTATCGTCTGCGCAGACATTCAGTAAAATCATAGTGCCGCCGATACTCATCACTCAATAAATTGCCACATTTTCCTGGCAATTTCATTCAATAACTTCCTCATAAAAACTTCTGTATTAATAACTACCCTTGCAATTCAGCATGCGGTACCTCAATATTGCATGGTAAGCTATTACAGTAACCATACCGTTCTATTCTCGTCGATTTTTATATTTTTTTAAGGCAAATAATGTCAGTAGATTCTATTTCCGTTCGGCTCAGAATTATTTTCGGCTTTTCAATTCCGATCATCCTTCTTATTGGCTTTTCGGTTTTTTTGACGCGCAGCCTGAACACGATTCACGACAACGTCATTGAAGTCAAAGATGAACGCATTGTCTACGCATTGCTCGCCAAAGATCTGGAACAAGACATCACCCAAATTCAACAATTTTTAACCGATGTCTCTGCCACACGCGGCAAAGATGGACTTGATGATGGATGGAAAGAAGCGGAACAGCACTACCATGAAGCAGCGGATGGACTTGATAAATTTCAGCAGTTATATCAAAAAAATTCCGAAAGCACACAACTAGCGACGCTCGCCGATCTCAGAACAAAACTAGAGACATTTTATACGTTAGGCAAAAAAATGGCGCATGGCTATGTCGAGGGTGGCCCTGAACAGGGCAATCTACTCATGCCAGAATTTGACAAATCCAGTGATCAACTGCAAGCCAGTCTGGAGCCATTTGTTCAACAAGAATTAGCTCACATGAACACCAGTATCAGTTCCGCCGCCAATCAATCCGTGCTGTTGATTAAAATTGCGATAGTACTGAGTATCGCCGCTATCATCTTAGCCGTCATAGCAGCCGTCGTCATTACCCGCAGCATTACTCGGCCATTGGCGCAAATTCTGAACGCGGTTGACGATCTGGGACAAGGCGATGGCGATCTAACCTACCAACTCCCAATCTTGGGTAGCGATTTTGGCCACCTTTCCCATTCGCTCAATGTGTTCATCAGCAAACTACACACGATTGTCTATAGCATTCATCATTCCAGCAATACCATCGCCACCACCTCGGGGGAAATTGCTTCCGGCAATATGGATTTATCTGGCCGAACTGAAGATCAAGCCAGTGCTATACAACAAACTGCCGCCGCCATGGAACAACTCAGCAGCACGGTCGCCAATAACGCAGCAAATGCACAACAAGGAAACTTACTAGTCTCATCAGCGTCTGAAGCAGCACGAAAAGGTGGACATGCCGTCACACAAGTGGTGCAAACCATGGAATCAATCAACAGCTCATCCAAAAAAATTGTTGACATCATTAGCGTCATCGACGGAATTGCATTCCAGACAAATATTCTGGCATTAAATGCAGCAGTAGAAGCGGCCCGTGCTGGAGAACAAGGTCGTGGCTTTGCCGTGGTCGCATCAGAAGTGCGCAATCTAGCGCATCGTTCGGCAGCCGCAGCAAAAGAAGTTAAAATGTTAATTACCACATCCGTCAGTGAAGTCGAGGCTGGCGAAAAACTCGTTATCGCTGCGGGCCAATCCATGAATAACATTGTTATCAGTGTCGATAAAGTCGCCACACTCATGGCAGACATTGCTCACTCTTCCGAAGAGCAAAGTGCCGGCATCCATCAGGCCAATCAAGCCATCGCACTCATGGAAACAGGTGCACAACAGAATGTGGCACTGGTAGAACAATCTGCTGCCGCAACCCAATCCTTGCACGAAGAAGCAGAAAATCTAGCGCATCAAGTGAATGTATTTAAGCTTGCTTAAGTATGCCAATCAGTGCCGGGGGGCTATCTAGCGCCTCCCCTATTTCCCCGCTGTCACAATATACCTCACCGCCGCAGCGATTTCATCTTCACTGCAACTCATACAGTTACCTTTGGTCGGCATGGCCTTGAACCCATGCAGTACGTGTGCCACCAACACCGTACTACCTTGGGCAATGCGTGGAGCCCACGCAACTTTGTCGCCAAATTTAGGCGCACCAATCAAGCCTTTTGCATGACACTCGTCACACTCCAGTGAATAAATTTCCCGTCCGGATCGCCCCACCACCGCAGTTTTAACGGCGTCGGTGCGCGGTGTACCGGCAGACTGCACCGTGCCGACTACTGTGACACTCAAACTAAACACCCACCAGCATATCACCCGCTGCACATTCATTCTCTTCATAGCACTCCCGCCAAGCAAAAAAAAGCACTCCTATTAGGGAGCGCTTTTTCTCAATCACGATAAAACATAATCACCATCTTAACCCAACCTCAATCGGCTTCATTCCGATTTACTGCGGCGATCAACTGCCAGTTCACTAGGCCGACAGTTGATCACTTAGTTGCTACTTTATTACTACTTGGTTACTACCATTACGCATGGTAAGCTGATTCACCGTGGCTAGAGATATCCAAGCCTTCACGTTCTTCATCTTCAGGAACACGCAGACCGATAACGACATCAACTAATTTGTAAGCAACCAGAGAAACGACTGCTGACCAAACAACGGTTGTCAATACTGCCTGACCTTGAATCGCTACTTGACCGAGGATGGAATACGGATCAGCAGACAATTTGTTAGTAACGTAGTCGAATATACCTTGACCGCCCAGTGATGGTGCAGCAAACACACCAGTCAACAACGCACCCAGAATACCACCTACGCCATGCACACCAAATACATCCAGTGAATCGTCTGCGCCGAGCAGTTTTTTCAGGCCAGTTACACCCCACAGGCAGATAACACCAGCCAGCAGACCTAACACTAATGCACCCATCGGGCCAACATAACCGCATGCTGGTGTAATCGCAACCAAACCAGCAACAGCACCTGATGCGCCACCTAACATCGATGGTTTGCCTTTCAGCATCCATTCACCGAACACCCATGATACCGACGCTGCTGCTGTAGCCAACAAGGTATTGATGAATGCCAGAGCTGCGATGTCGCCAGCTTCCAAAGCAGAACCGGCATTGAAACCAAACCAGCCCACCCATAACAAGGAAGAACCAATCATTGTCATTGTCAATGAATGAGGCGCCATGGATTCTTTGCCGTAACCAACGCGACGACCGATCATGTAAGCACCAACCAAACCAGCAACAGCAGCATTGATATGTACAACAGTACCGCCAGCGAAATCTAACGCACCTAATTGGAACAAACGACCAGCTTTTGCTGTTTCTGTTGCCAGAGTAGCTGCATCTTTGATTGCATCAGGACCAGTCCAGAACCATACCATGTGAGCGATAGGCAAGTAAGAGAATGTGAACCAAAGTACAACGAATGCCAATACTGCAGAAAACTTGGCACGTTCAGCAAACGAACCGACGATCAGACCGCAAGTAATTGCAGCAAACGTCGCTTGGAAAGCCACATAAACGAACTCAGGAATCACAACACCTTTACTGAATGTCGCAGCAGTCGCAAATGTACCAGCAACTGGGTCAAAAATACCATTCAGGAACAAGCGGCTAGTTGAACCGATAAACTGATTGCCTTCGGTGAAAGCAAACGAGTAACCGTAGATGCACCACAACACAATGATGACAGCAAAAATCATAAAAATTTGCATCAACAAGGACAGCATGTTTTTAGAGCGAACTAATCCGCCGTAAAACAACGCCAGACCAGGGATAGTCATCAAGATAACTAATGCTGTTGCAATCAACATCCAGGCAGTATCACCCTTGTTTGGTACCGGAGCCGGAGCCGCTGCTGCTGCAGAAGCTGCGGCGGCAGGTGCGACAGCTGCTGCAACCGCTGATGCAGCAGCTGGTGCGGCGGCCACCGGAGCGGCAGCAGGCGCTGCGACTGCCGAAGCCGTCGCTACTGCAGCGACTGGCGCAGCAGCAGGAACCGCCTTGTCATCAGCAGCAGCGCTACCCAGCAAACACAGGGCAGCAATAAATCCCACAAATAGTTTTTTCATTTTTTTATCCCCTTACAGTGCGTCGTTGCCGGTTTCACCGGTTCGAATCCGTACTACTTGTTGCAAGTCGTAGACGAATATTTTTCCATCACCAATTTTGCCGGTGCGGGCTGCTGTTTCAATTGCCTCAATTGCGCGATCCACCGTTGCGTCATCCACAGCGGCTTCAATTTTCGTTTTAGGCAAAAAATCAACCACATATTCAGCACCACGGTACAACTCTGTATGGCCTTTTTGGCGTCCGAAACCTTTAACTTCGGTCACGGTAATACCTTGCACACCAATAGCCGACAAAGCTTCACGCACTTCGTCTAACTTAAATGGTTTAATGATTGCAGTGATTAGTTTCATACATGCCTCGATTAGAATGTTTTTAATACAGTCAGCACCAATGCTGTTTTACCGGTGAAACTACCGCTTGGTGTTACATAGAATGATTTATTTGCATTAGTGCCAATGGCTGCCAGTGCCCAATTGACGCCGAACATGTCTTTCGACACGCCGATTTTCCAGTCAGTGTACGAAGCAATTGAGTTATTGCTGACTTTTTGATGACCAGCATGTAATGCGAGTGAATAACCATCAGCCAAATCAATATTGCTGAATACATCAACATACATACTATTTTTGCTATCTGGAGTACCAAACAGGTCAGTGACAGATTGTGAGTATTTAACGTTCAGCAATTTATAAGTCAATTGACCGTAAAACTCTGTTGTATTTGCACTAACAAATCCCGGAATACTACTCATACCATTGCTTGGATAAACATAGCTCAACACGCCCACATCGTAAGATGTGTCAGCCATGATGTCACCACGTTTACCTGCATACAAATCCCATTCAACATCACCAGTACCGCTAACGTCTTTTGTCCATTTAATGGTCGACAACCATGTACCAGCGTAGAAACCAGTTGGGTTATTCGTGTAATCTGCACCGCCTTGAATCGCTGGGTCCAGATTAGTTTGAGAGATACCACGATAACGGTAGTCTGTTGTTACGCCCAGATTGAATGCTACTTCATTATCTGGTTTAGCAGCAGGAGCCGCAGCAGCATCTTCTGCACGTGCAACGTTTGACATCAAAGCGCAAAGTAAAGCGGAAGCTAATAATATGTTATGACTTTTCATGGCGTATCCTTAGTTAGAGTAATATTTAATGTGTAATTGCTTAATCCTGCATTACATTCAGCAAGTCCTGTGCCATAGCAATTAAATTACTCACAGGAAATTATTCAAGAGAAATACACTGAAAAACCTCATCAAAAAAACACCGTCGCGCTATTTTCCAAGTAAATTGACAAGAAAATGTAAAAAAAATATTGTTTTTGACAGACACCTCTCAATTTAAGTTCACGGCTTGCACCAAGCCAATGCACCCCCAGTAGTCCACTTCATTTTTCGCACCATTTTCGTGCATTTTAATGCACCAAGGTGAATTTAGTTATGTTTACTTAAAAACCTTACACTACACACCATGCGTGAATCTGCCATCAAAATGTGCAAATACATTTTTTCAGCGTGCTTTACGCTATGATTACGTCATAACCAAAATTATTTACAACCCACTTTATTGCGAACAGGAAGCGATCATGAACCAATTTTTTACCGATTTTCAGGCCAAAGTTAACCAAGCGCTGGAAAATTCACCTGCTAAAGATTTAGAAAAGAATGTGAAAGCCATGATGACCCAAGGATTTGCCAAACTGGATCTGGTCACACGCGAAGAATTTGATATTCAAGCACAAGTACTAGCAAAAACCCGCGCCAAACTAGAAGCACTAGAAGCACGTGTTACTGAGTTGGAAGCTGGGTTAAAGCGTGACTAAATATGTATTGGCGCGCCCGAATAGAAGGGTTAGTTTGGGCGTGGTTTTTATTGCGGGATAGGTGGGGTTAATTTAGCGCTTACGGTTGAACTAAATCACGAACGGCTGTTGGTATGTAATGCACATCATCAAAGGACATCTGAGGTAAATATTATTTAACAAGTTCAACCACAATTTTTGCTTGATGCGCGTCTCGCATTCTTTTCTGAGGATCACGATTTGTTTGTTCCGTCATCCATAGTTTAAACAACGCAAACGCACGCGGATCAACCGTCGTCATTTCAGCCATCCTTCCATTAACTCCAACAACAACTCGTTTTACAGTCCTATTTGTTTTTATTCAGAGTTAGAAACTGAATACCAAACGACCACCTTACGGCTCGTGCAACGTCAAGCTGTACTTGATACCATGTGGTCGATTATGAGTTGATATGTTTTTCAACGTTAGGAATGTAAAAAATACTGCATCATCCCCCGCACATTCTCTGATCTCGATCAAAATAGTGCACCCTGATTATTGTATAATTAATAATTTATAGGTGCAACTCCTATGAGTTTAGCCGTGTTAAAAAGCCGCTCCCTTAGCGGCATGGATGCGCCGGAAGTCACTGTTGAAGTACATTTGGCAAATGGATTGCCAAGTTTTACTATAGTTGGATTACCGGAAACTGAAGTCAAAGAAGCCAAAGATCGCGTCCGAGCGGCGTTGCACAATACACACTTTGAATTTCCTAATCGTCGCATTACCGTCAATTTGGCACCAGCCGATATTCCGAAGGAATCCGGCCGTTTTGACTTACCAATTGCCTTAGGCATTTTGGTTGCATCTCAGCAAATTCCCGGTGATGCACTGAATCAATATGAATTTGCTGGCGAATTGTCGTTATCTGGAGAATTACGCCCCATCCGAGGCGCACTGGCGATGACCTTTGCCATGTGCAAAGATGGTAAAGGTCGTGGGCGCGACCACCCCATCTCGTTCATTTTACCTCGCGCCAACGCAGATGAAGCGGCACTGGTTAGCGACGCCCATATTTATCCAGCGGATTCGTTGTTGCAGGTATGCGGACATTTTGCCGGGCGCAGTCCTGAAACGCGACTGACTCGCCATCAAGCAGCCAACCCATTAAATCTAGCAAACCCATTAACATCGCGACAGTACCCGGATTTTGCGGAAGTAAAAGGACAGCTACAGGCCAAACGCGCACTGGAAGTCGCCGCCGCCGGTGCACACAGCGTACTATTAATCGGACCACCCGGCACAGGAAAATCCATGCTGGCCAATCGATTTGCCGGGATATTACCGTCTATGAGTGACACCGAAGCACTAGAATCAGCAGCCGTTCAATCACTGACGCGCGGGTTTTCTATCGAACAGTGGAAAATACGGCCTTTTCGCAGTCCGCATCACACGGCATCGGCGGTGGCCTTGGTCGGTGGCGGTGGTGTACCGCGCCCAGGAGAGATTTCACTGGCACACAATGGTGTACTATTTTTGGATGAATTACCTGAATTTGACCGACGGGTACTGGAAGTATTACGCGAACCACTGGAATCGGGACACATTACTATTTCACGCGCAGCACGACAAGCCGATTTTCCGGCACGATTTCAATTCATCGCTGCCATGAATCCTTGTCCCTGCGGTTACAGTGGCCATGCGAGCGGTAAATGCCACTGCAGCCCGGATACGATCGCACGCTACCAAAACAAAATTTCTGGCCCATTACTTGATCGTATTGATATGCAAATTCAGGTCGGTGCCTTGCCGCACACTGATCTGATCAAACAAGGTGATGGTGAATCCAGCATGCAAATTCAAGCCCGAGTTGATGCCGCATTTCTCACCCAACTGACGCGTCAAAATAAACCCAATAATCGCCTCTCTACACCTGAAATTGATCAATTTTGCTGCCCCGATGCAGAGGGTGCAGAATTACTAAACACGACTATGAACCGATTGAACTGGTCAGCCCGCTCCTACCACCGGGTACTGAAAGTCGCGCGTAGCATTGCCGATTTAGAACAGTCAACGCACATCGCAAAAAAGCATATTGCCGAAGCCATCAGCTATCGACGTGCATTGAAGGAGATATGACTAATACCGATCCAATCAAGCTAAGGCGGCAGCCACTACCGCAGCAGGGCGATGCCCCCAACTGCTCAGTCGGTCAAAGGACTTGACACTCCAGTTAGTATCATCGACCAACAATCCACCCCACGCAAATTCAATGGAAAACCCAGATGGGGAGCGAACATAAAACGAAAAAACATGGTCATTCGGATGCATGCCCAATGTCATTTCAAATGGCGCTTTAGCATCCATGCAACGATCAAAGGCATAACCCACATCCGACATTTCCGCGACTTCAATCATTAAATGATGAATGCGTTTAGGTATTGGCATCATTGCCGCTGCCATGGTGTGATGACGTCCGTTGCAATGCAAAAATGCGGCATCAGCGACGATGCCAGGAGCGAGTTCTTGGCGAATATAGTCGCTGAGCTTGAATCCAAGTAAACCAATGTAAAAATCCAGTGTGACCTGACGACTCGTCTTTGCAATCAAAAAATAATGTCCCAATCCCTGCTCCGCCGTAACAAAGCTGGATCGAATTGCGGATGAACGAAACGGTACATTGGTGACTGCAGGACCAAAGTAAAGCTCAACACGATTTCCATCTGGATCATGCGTCACGAATAAATGATCGACTCCGCGTATGGCCGCCAGCTCAGCACCAGCCGCTTCTACGGCCAGTCCTGCTTCCCGCAGTTTAGCTACGAGAGCCACGAGTGCTGGCTCAGAGGCACATTCAAAACCGGAATAGGATAAGTCATCAGCGGGCCCTTGCTCAATGATGATGCGTTGAACACGTTCATCCATCCGAAGCGTCAGCGTCTTTTCATCCCGTCGACCAACCTGCATCCCAAGCAAATCCACTGCAAAACGTTGCCACTCATCGAGATTAGATGCCTCGATGCCCACATAACCAAGTTGTGTTACTGCGCTCATAATGAAATTCCTTTGGTAAAGTTAAAAAAGCCGGATGTTAATGACATAAAGTTCATCAAGATGCAGCAACTTGGTTTGGCAGGCCCAATAGAGTACCTCCCGCATTGGTTCCCAATTTGTCGAGATCCATACAAATGTGATTACAGCCAGCTTGAATATTGCGGAAGTAAAGTTGAATAGGATTGGTTTTAAGTATGCCCTTACCGCCAGTACCACGTAACAAAAGAACACTCACCTCAGCAGCCAATTCACCGACTGCTGCAGCGCTCCCAACGTATTGAGCACGCTTATTCATGGGGACAGGCTCACCTTTACTGATATAACTCATCGCTCCCTCAACCACATCACGAATCAGTCCTTGTGCGCAATTCACTTTTGTTTGTGCAAGTTGTGCACGACGTTGCGCTGCGGGGTTCAGGCTGAGCTGCTGTCCCATCCAATTATCTTTTCTGACTTGCAATTGTTCAGTAAACACCTCCAGCATGCCCTTAGCCATTCCAGCAAGAACAGATGCCACCCCATTATGAAATGCGACACCAAAGGACACGCGATAAATCGGATTTGTGAAGGTTTTAAGGCCGATGTCATTTCCGTGCGCGACAAAATGCTCGGATAAGGAATGAGAGCGGTATGCGGGGACAAAAGCGTCATCGACTTGTACATCTTTCGAGCCTGTACCTTCAAGGCCAAATACATTCCACGTTCCATCAATAACTTTATAATCTGGCCGTGGAATCAGGAAAACGCGGTAATCGGGTGGGCTACCTTCTCCGGTTGGCACCATTGCACCCAATAATACCCAAGTGGCATGATCACTCGCACTAGAGAATGCCCAGCGACCGTCTACACGGTAACCTCCCTCCGCTTTCACCGCTTTACCAAACGGCGCATAGGAGGAAGAGACACGGGCTGTGTCGTCTTTATCCCAAATATCTCTCGCAGCCTGCGGATCAAGTAATGCAATTTCCCAGTTGTGAATACCGAGCACCATTAGACCCCATCCACTGGAAGGACAGCCAGAGGCAACCTCCTGTAGCACTCGATAAAAAGTCAGTGGGCTCATTTCATAACCACCAAACATTTTCGGTTGCAGAATTCTGAAAAATCCAGCTTCTTGAAATAATTTGATGTTTTCATCTGGGATACGACCAGCAGCATCGCAGGCTGCTGCTCCTTGACGCAGCTTTGGCACCATGGCAGCAGCACGTTGAATTATTTCCTCTTCGCTTGGGATTTGCGCGTTCTTGAGATCACTTATTACTGCGTTCATGTTGTGTCCTTTATTTGTGATTAAAATAAATTGTTGTGTTCATACCTGCGGATAGAATTCCGTCATATCCGTTACAAATTATCGAAAAAATCCGCGATCCACCCTAGAAGAGTGAACAACTAAAATGAAGGGCTCAGAGTAGGATAGGGAAAGTAGGCCGATGGGCCTGTGTTGTTCCGGTGCATAGTTGCATGCGAATGTCTCCTCCTATTATCCCGATTCCTTGACTACGTCAGGTATCGCGTTATTTTCTTTTTAGAAGATATAGGTTAATGTCGGCTGACACCAATTGTCATTGCTAATGCGTGGTATCAGCACGGTGTATTGTCGAGCAATTCCTGAAAACACTCGCGAACCAAAACACGTAGCCATTTCATGCTTGGGTCGTTATTCCGCACATTAGCCCACACCATAATCAGTTTGATTGGGGCGAACTCCAAGGGAGGTGTAAAGGTGCGAATCGGCAAAATACGCTTCATTTGATTGGATAACGATGAAGGAATAACGGAGACAGCGCCCGTTGCTGCGACAAAGTAGGGTAAGGTCGTGAACTCTGAAACCAGAAACTGATCGTTCTGATTTAATTCATATTCGTTCAAGGTGTCACGCTCCACACTAGCGTGTAAACGAGTCCCAAAATTAAATGTCACGTGAGGATGTCGAAGATAGATCTCTCGATCAAGCTCAATGCCTGGCACGGGCTTTTCGGATGATTCAATACCGATCAGGTGATCCACATAGCACTGTTCAAAGCCATAATCAGAATCGTCGTTAAAAAGATTCAGTCCCGTCCAGTCCGAAATTTTTTCAGGGCCGATCAACATATCGACAACGCCCTCCCTGAGCTCCTTTGCATTGGAGCGATCACCTTGGATAAACTGCACGCTCACATTAGGCGCACATTCACTCAATCGACGTGTTAGCACCGGCACCAAGAGGAAACTGACCCAATCCGCTGTTGAAATGCGAAATCGTATCGTCGTCGATGCGGGATCAAACGCAACACCTCCCAACAATGTCTCTGCAGAAATTTGATGTTGCTCTAACATTGGGAGCAAACGTTTCGCCTTTTCTGTCAGCACAAGTTCACGACCTTGAGTAATCAATAGCTCATCAGAAAAAATGTCTCTCAGTCGTTTCAGGCTCCCGCTTACCGCCGACTGTGTCAGACACAACTCATTGGCAACACGTGTCACATTTCGATGCAACAGAAGCTTAAGCAGAATCGGAAACAGGTTCAGGTTAACGTTGCGAACTTGGAGATGATTACCCATTCGGATATCCTTGATTATGCGAGACGATGTACAGCAATCACACTTAAATAAATTTCATAAAAGAAATATAAACAGTCTTGTTTTGACTCACTGTTTTGCTTATACAATCATTTTAGCGAGTCTTTTATAGTCACTTAGGGCACATGCCAATGGTTGCTTGTCGGAATTAGAAAAACCCATGACATCACCAAGGATGATGTCATGATCACCAACGATAACACGCGGATGTTGTCCAACTACAGCTTGTTTGCTAGTACGCTCTTGTCATAGTAAACCTTCCTTAATAAAACGGCGGAATACTGCATTAAATTCATCCGGAGCCTCATATTGTGGCCAGTGAGCAGCCTCCGCCTCCATCACAAATACCTGTCCCTTAGAAACCTGAGCGCAGGCCGCTTGTGCTGCCTCCACATCATGAATTGGATTAGCACGCGTCCAGAAAAACAGGGTTTCACATGCAATCCGGGAAAGATCAATTAAGTGCGGTGTCACATCTGATCCCATAAATCGCCCAATTAATGGCCCTGAGATACGATTATCCGGATTGCGGTAGTAAAGTAAACGCGTCATCACCAACTCTTCCGTCAACAGATCCCAATTACTCTTATGCATGAGCCATTTCATTCGATCCATGACGGAGTCAAATGTTGGCGGCTGACCTGCATTGCGTACAGTAAGCGCAATCAGGTCTTGCAAGTCATCTCTGCCTTTTTGCGTGACGATAGGAATACCCCCGGCCGTGTTGAGTACCAGGCGTCCCACACGTTTCGGATAAACAGTCGCAAATATCCCCGCCACCCACCCGCCTAACGATTCTCCTGACAGATGAGCACGAGCGATACCTAAAACATCCATTAGCTCGGCCAAATGCTCTGCCAGCATGGCCGGTGAAAAATCAGTGATTTGACGATTGGATTGGCCATGCCCAGGAAAATCGTAGGCAATAACGTGAAATTCATTACTGAGCGCAACAATATTTTTGGCATAAGCTTCAAGATGTCCACCCACACCATGCATCAAGATAACGGTTTGAGCATGACCTTTACCTGCTTCTGCAATCCGTGTTCGGCCAAATGAAGGTGTATCAATAAAACGAATTTCAGCACTGATAAAATCGGTCCATAAACTCATCGTGTGTATCCTTTCAAAATTATTGACCTCAATGTAACAAGTTACCGCTCTGGGTTCCAATCGCTTTTTTTTATAGGTGGTATTAGTTGAGGTTAGGGTTCCCGTACAATAAGCGCATTAATTCCTCACCAGTTAAACCGTCAGTCCTAAAAGCAAGCTGGACTACTGGTGTAAAATTCACGACGTCGTTACGTTTTCCCAGGCTGAATAAGTAGACTGAATAAGCAGACTGAACAATGAAAAAAATTTTATATACACTGATGCTGCTTTGCTGGCTCAATGGATTTCTCACCGCCGTAAACGCCATAGCAGCAACAAATAGCGCATCGACAGAAAACATGAATCACCCCGGCCCGACCATCACGGCCTATATCCGGCGCGGCGAGATCAAACTACCTATTTTTCAGGTTGAGCATTTACGCAAAGGCGATAAGCTATTGGTTAACACCAATAAAGATGCAAAAAACCAGTCCGACTGGCTGCTGGTCTTGGCACTAGTTTCCCCTGTCAGCAATAAAGTAGATGCCAAAAAATTTGATCTAGCTGAACCCGTGAATCAGGCATCTATTGATATTACATCGGATGATCAGGTTCCTATTCTTATTTTGGCGCCACAAGTCAGAACCATGTTTGGCCTTCATACCAGCTTTAGCGAATCAGCGACGCTGATTATTGACGCCATCAAATCCGACCCGCAACGCTTTGTTGATTTACAAAAAATAGACCAAATTAATCATGCCATTGCGCTCATAACAGCGACACTGGATGCTGTCATTCAGCGTCAGAAACCAGAGCAGGCCGTGGATGCAGCAAAAAATCTAGCAGCCCGGTTTGGCGTCAACTACGTTGACCCCGGCTGCTTTAAAGACACCACAGTCAATACAAATTGCGTCGCCACCAGCATTGTATCCAGTGCCGACATGATCATCCCCGCCGATGACATATGGTCGGCAGGTGGCCCGAATTCTTCTGCGGCCAAAGTACCGACTGATCTTTTTGCCAGTTTAAAAATAGTCACCGAAGCCAGCACTTATCTGATCAACAAATACGGCGACAATTATGACTTTGCCCCATCCACGGGGCAAAGACAGGGAAGATCCGACACCATTCAATTATTGACCAGCGCCAGATTCAAAAATGGCGATATCAAGACTGCATACGTATATGTGCCAAGCTGGTATGCCGGAAAATCACCAGAGATACATTTTGAAAAAAATACAGTCACTTGTCTGATTAAAGGCGAACTGAAAGCGCAGATCAAAGGATTACTGCCGCTGACAAACTATTGGCATGACTGGAACCTGACACTGCGCGAATCTGGCACCCACGCTGGTTCTGTTATCGCACAATTTGATAGCCTAAATTTCAAACCAGAAAATGGCATATTTTCATTTAATGCCAGCTCGACTGCGACTGCAGCACCTAGTGGTGACAGTAGTAGTGGTGATGGTAGCAGTAGTAGTAGTCAGTTCGAGTTCGCCATGAATGGGCAAGGCTTAGATGCAACGCTCCACGGTAAATTCGGCTTCAATAACGTTAACATCGCACCGTTTAAAATGGCGTTGCCGACCAACAAACCTTTACTACCGCAAATTATCGGATTGGATGGATTGATCGCGGGAGAACACAGCAAGCTTGGTCTGGCACATTCGGCAGAATACGCGTGTATTAAACAGATGAAGATACTGACTGACGATAAAGTGTTAGCAACCAGCACAGATAAATTACCATCGGAGTTAAACATCGATCTGAGCAGTATTGCCCCCGGTCCCGCGGTACTTGAAATTGAACAATATGGCGTCATGACACAAAGACTGCCTGTTGTCATTCAAAAGCATAAAGCACACATTCAGAAAATGGTTCATTTTGATCTTGAAACTGATATTACTGTCTATGGCGATAATCTAGATAGAATAGATGCCATACAAGCAGGCCATGCCATCTGTCATACCAGCACGACAGATGGCATGGCCACAGCATCGGGCAAGCGCGTTTTTTCTTGTCCTACCGAAATTTCGGCTAACACCAATTTACCGGCCAGAGTCACCATCCTGCATCAGGATCAGCAACCGGCCTCGTTTGATTTTCCTGTGACAAAGATGGAAGCACGACCGCACCTAATCGCCCGCGACACAGATACGATCGTCACCACCATGTCAGCCAAAGGTATACAGTGGAACCTCAGAGCCGAAGATAAACTGATTACCGAAGATTCTGAGCTTGGCATGCTGTTGCATGCTTTTAGTGGTTACCAATTAAGCAAAGGGGCCTATGTACTACAGCTCAAATTTGCAGATGACCCACTCACTGAAAAAACACCCGTCACCGTACCGCTGATGTCAGATATCGCACATAACGAGCTACGAACCCGCGACCCGATTTCTTTCGCTCATACGCAGCTTCCCGGCATTGTTAATCCGGTTTGGTACCGTATTCAACACCTGCCAACTGGGTTAGCCGGTGATTGGCAGGCGCTCAATCGCTCGATTGTTTATTTTCCACAGTTAACTACACCTTCCTGCAATGCTGCCGGAAACGGCTTACTCATTCACGGAAATCAGCTCGAGCTGATCGATTGGGCAAGCAATGATCTGACCCACACTTCCACCACGCCACCTTCCGGCAGCAATGTCAGCACCGGCTTGGTACGTTGCGATCAGGGTCTGTGTCTGGGCATCAGTAAGCTGGGAAACGATAATAAATTAAACGTCAAATTACATTGGATTGATGATCGTTTGTTTACCGTTACGCTAAATGATGCCCTGCACTGCGCGACAAATAAATAATCAACGCCTTGCCAACGCTATCCGCTATCGACAAGCCCTAAAAAGAAGAGGGACGCGATAGGAAGTTTAAAACCCGGTTAAAACACCCGTGGTATGAATAACGTGGGGTGCTGCCGCAAAATAGGGACCGACTAATCCACGCCATGCCTGAAAATCCGCGCTTCCACGGAAGTGTACTTCGTGATCTTCTAGCGTCGCCCATTCCACCACAAGACGATAGGAATCCGGTTGTTCAATACCACGCTCTAGCCGCATAGAATGACAGCCTTGCGCACGTTGAAATAAGGGTACGGCCTTGGCAACAGCGGCTTCAAAATCGGCGGAGGTACCCGCTTGTATGTTTAATTCTGCAATTTCTGTAATCATCGCGCATTCCATTTTAGGGTGGTTGCCATGCATCTGGCATAAATACATGCCAAATTAGACAAAACGGTACTATAACAGAACGCGTCAGGACTGTATTTCACGCAAAAAATAGCAAGCTAAAACACAAACATAATCACAAATGCATCAAATACACGATCAACAACTGACCGTGTATTTGATGCATGCTGATCTTTGTATACTGCGTTTTTACTGCCTTATGCAATGCGGTTACAGCGATTACAAACGTTCAAAAATGACCGCAATACCTTGACCACCACCGATACACATGGTTGCTAATGCATATTTACCACCAGTACGATGTAATTCGTAAATCGCTTTAGTCGCAATGAATGCACCCGAACAACCCACTGGATGACCGAGCGCAATCGCACCACCGTTCGGATTAGTCTTAGCTGGATCAAGTCCGAGTCCTTTATTGACGGCAATGGCTTGTGCAGCGAAAGCTTCATTGGCTTCGATTACATCGATTTGATCTAATGTTAAACCGGCTTTTTTCAACGCCAATTTAGTCGCTGGGATCGGACCTTCACCCATAATTTCATTTGGCACACCAGCAATCGCATAAGACACAATACGCGCCAATGGTTTTTGACCTGCTTTGGCCGCCACATCCGCTGCTGCCAGTACAAAAAAGGCAGCGCCATCGTTGATTCCAGATGCATTACCTGCAGTAACGGTACCGTCTTTTTTGAAGGCTGGCCGCATTTTGGTCAGTGATTCTATTGTCGTGTCTGGCTTGCCATGCTCATCCGTATCAAAAATAACTTCGCCTTTACGGGTTTTTTGGACGATAGGCACAATCTGTGACTTAAACCGGCCATCAGCAATAGCGAACGCGGCACGACGCTGCGATTCAAGTGCAAAGGCATCTTGTTCTTCGCGCGAGATATCCCATTTACTGGCCAGATTTTCTGCGGTGATCCCCATGTGGCCAACGCCAAACGGATCCGTCAATACAGCAACCATCATATCAACTGCGGTAGTATCGCCCATACGCGCACCAGTACGCAGAGCCGGCATCAAGTAACCACCGCGTGACATGACTTCAACACCACCACCAATACCATAATCAAAATCACCAAGCATAATATTTTGTGCTGCAGTAACAATCCCTTGCAGTCCAGAGGAACATAGACGACTCACTTGCATGGCGACAGAATCCATCGACAAACCGGCTTGAATCGAAGCGACGCGTGAAACATAGGCATAACGGGAATCGGTTGGAATACAATTGCCAACAACAGCGTTTCCAATCAACTTCGGATCAACACCTGAACGCGCAATCGCTTCTTTCATCACGATACCAGCTAGTTCCGCTGGCTCCATCGTGGAGAGCGAACCACCAAATGCACCAATAGCTGAACGAACTGCACTAAGAACAACGACTTCTTTACTCATGGTGAAACTCCTTGTGTTTGATAATGAACAGATAGTTATCTATCGCACCTCATTGTATGGCAAAAGTAATACCATCTACGTTGTGCTGGCGCAACAGCATCCCTTAAATAAAATTGCAAATTTAACTACAGCATAATCGGCTTAGCGTCCCAAATCTGTTCAACATACTCAGCAATGGTACGGTCAGAGGAAAAAACACCCATGCCAGCGACATTCAAAATGGCTTTACGTGTCCATTCAGCCGGTTCACGGTAGAGCATATCCACTTGATCTTGTGTCGCAATGTAGCTGGCGTAATCCGCCAGTAATTGATAATGGTCGCCCCAATTAACCAGCACATCAAAAATTCCCTGATAACGGCCTTTGTCTTCCGGCGAAAATTCGCCGTCGCGAAGATGATCCAGTACTTGTTTCAGTTCTGGATTATTTTCATAGATGGATCGTGGTTGGTAACCGTGGGTACGTAATTGATCCACTTGTTCTGTGGTATTTCCAAAAATGAAGAAATTGTCAGCGCCGACGCTATCACGCATTTCGACATTGGCACCATCCAGCGTGCCGATGGTTAACGCGCCGTTTAAGGCAAATTTCATATTGCCGGTGCCCGAGGCTTCGGTGCCAGCAGTAGAAATTTGTTCTGATAAATCAGCCGCCGGAATAATGATTTCAGCCAAACTAACACTGTAGTTTGGAATAAATACGACTTTGAGCTTGTCACCCACACGCGGATCATTGTTGATCGTCGTGGCAACATCGTTGATCAAATGAATGATCTGTTTAGCCATGTGGTAGGCCGAGGCGGCTTTACCGGAAAACACGATAGTGCGCGGTACCCAATTACCATCAGGATTGGCCAGAATACGGTGATAGCGGGTAATGACATGCAATACATTCAGTAACTGGCGCTTGTATTCGTGGATACGCTTGACCTGTACATCAAAGAGGGATACAGGGTTCAGGGTAATCCCAAGGTTGGTTGCGACCCATTTAATTAAACGCTGTTTATTGGCCTGTTTGGCGACGCGAAATTCTGCGCCAAACTCCGAATCCTGTGCCAATGATTGCAAACCGCTCAATTGTTCCAAATGACGCCGCCAGTCTCGGCCTATCCGAGTATCAATTAGGAGGGAGAGAGATGGATTAGCCTGTGATAGCCAACGCCGAGGCGTAATACCGTTGGTCTTATTGTTGAAACGATCCGGAAATATCGTGGCAAAATCAGCGAAAATCGATTGTTTCATTAACTCGGAGTGCAGCGCCGATACGCCATTAATTTTATGACTAGCAACAACCGCCAAATAAGCCATGCGTACGCGTCGCTCGCCGTTTTCATCAATCAGTGAGACGCGACGCATTAATGCAATATCCGAACCAAATCTAGCCGTAATCGTGGCAATAAAATCGGCATTGATATCAAAAATAATCTGTAAATGACGCGGTAAGACTCGTCCTAACAGATCCACCGGCCAGGTTTCCAACGCTTCCTGCATCAAGGTGTGGTTGGTGTATGAAAATACCTTTTGCGTAATCCCCCATGCAGCTTTCCATGCAAGCTGATGTTCATCCACCAGAATCCGCATCAATTCTGGGATGGCCAGCACTGGATGGGTGTCGTTGAGATGAATCGCAACATGCTGTGATAATTGTGCAAAACCGCTATGACCAGAGAGATAGCGCCGCACCAAATCCTGCAAACTGGCAGAACAAAAGAAATATTCTTGACGTAAACGCAACTCGCGACCGGACAAGGTGGAATCATCAGGATAGAGAACGCGCGACACGTTTTCGGAATAATTTTTGTCTTCGACTGCAGCAAAATAATTACCTTGATTAAACGCTGACAAGTTGATTTCACTGCTGGCTTTGGCTGACCATAAACGCAAGGTATTGGTGGCTTCGGTGGCGTAACCGGGAATGATGGTGTCGTAGGCCATAGCCAATACATCCTGAGTATTAGTCCAGACCGCTTTCTCACCTATCTGCTCAACTCTGCCACCGAAACGGACGCGGTATTGTACTTCTGGACGAGGAAATTCCCATGGATTACCACCGGCCAACCAATAGTCGGGACTTTCTACCTGTTTACCCTCAATAATCTGTTGTTTGAACATGCCATAGTCATAGCGGATGCCGTAACCGAAGCCTGATACCCCGAGTGTCGCCATCGAATCCAAAAAACAAGCAGCAAGCCGTCCTAAGCCGCCATTACCTAACGCTGCATCATGCTCAAGATTGACGATTTTATCAAAATCGACATCCATTTCCGTCAACGCTTGTTGTACATTTTGATAGATATCTAACGCCAATAATGCATTCGTAAAAGTACGTCCGATCAAAAATTCCATCGATAGGTAATACACGCGCTTCACATCTTGTTGATATTGCGCACGCGTGGTTTTCATCCAACGTTCAACTAAACGATCACGCACCGCTAATGCGGTTGCCTGAAGCCAGTCCTGCGGCTGCGCGGCGATCGGATCTTTACCCACGGTATAAATCAATTTATTCGCAATCGACAGCTTGAGATTAGCAACATCATTTGCTAGGTGTTCATACTTAAATTCAGATAAATTCATGGTGTTATTTGCTCATATAAAGTCGTAAATTGCATCGCTGCGGCATCCCAGCTGAACTGCTGCTGCATGCCAAATTTTTGTACCTGCTTCCAGTCGCTTTTGCGTTTATATAAAGCGAAAGCGCGACGCAAGGCGGCACAGATTCCCGTGGTATCGAAGGAATTAAAAACGAATCCGGTCGCCATGCCATCGGCCATATTTTCGAGCGAGCAGTCAGTCACCGTATCCGCCAATCCACCAACCTGTCGTACTAGTGGCAAAGTGCCATAAGCTAGACCATAAAGCTGAGTTAATCCGCAGGGCTCAAAACGCGATGGCACCATAATCACGTCACTAGCCGCAATGATGCGATGGGACAGATGCTCGTCATAGCCAATATGGACGGCAACGGCATGCGGATGGGCGAGTGCAGCAGCTTGAAATGCCGCTTCCAAACTAGCGTCGCCGCTCCCCAGCACGATGAGTTGACCACCACGCTGTATGATCTCGGGCAACGCCGCGACGATCAGGTGCAATCCTTTTTGTTCAGTTAGACGACTAACGATGCAAAAGAGGGGTGCATCGTTTTGAACAGCAAGTCCAAATTCATTTTGCAACGCTGTTTTGCAGGTCAGTTTTCCCGCCATAGCAGCTGCATCGAACAACGCCGGAATCAATTTATCCGTCACAGGGTTCCAAACGGCAGCATCAACACCGTTCAATATGCCGATCAGGTCATTTTCGCGGCTATGCAGCAAGCCATCGAAACCACAACCTTGTTCACTACCCTGAATTTCATGTGCATAGGTGGGACTGACCGTGGTGAGTTTATCCGCGTAAAACAAGCCTGATTTAAGAAAGGAACATTGACCATGAAATTCAATACCATTGATACCATAAAAATGCGCTGGCAAACCCAACTCATGGAACACCTGTTGCGGGAAATTACCCTGATAGGCGAGATTGTGTACCGTAAACACGCTACCAGCCAATTTATACCCAGACGCTTCTTCGGCGGCTCTCAGATAGGCCGGTGCTAGGCCGGCATGCCAATCGTGACCGTGTACGATCTGTGGCCGCCACGTCGAATCCAATCCTTCAGCCAAACGTGCCGCCATCCAGCCAAGCAACGCAAACCGACGGTAATTATCCGGGTAGGCATGATTGTCCGCATCGGAATAGGGATTGCCGGGACGATCGTAGAGTGCCGGCGCATCGATCACGTAAACATACTCTGACCCCGCCTGTACTAACCCAACATCGTTCGCCGAAGCAGGTAACACGCCACGGTACAAGCGTATTCCGTGGACACCGAAGGCTGGGGCTAACTCTGCAACTAAGGTTTGATCAAGGATGCCAGAACGCAGTGCCGGAAAACCTGGTACCAGCACACGCGCATCGCACCCCGCACGCTTCTGCGCCTCAGGCAATGCCCCAACAACATCCGCCAAACCACCGGTTTTTAACAGTGGGAAAATTTCAGTACATACATGTAATACACGCATTAGCACTCCTTGTCAGACATCGTTCAGACCGATTGATATTAAAGCTTAGCCAGCATCTCGCGCGTCACCAGCACGACACCATTTTCACTGCGGAAAAAGCGTTGTGCATCCAATTCTGGATCTTCACCGATGACTGTTCCAGCTGGAATTTTGCAACCGCGATCAACCACCACTTTCGTTAAACGGCAGTTTTCGCCAATCTCGGAATACGGCAAAATCACAGCCTGATCAATGTGACAGAATGAGTGTATCCGCACATTCGAAAACAAGACTGAGAGCGCAACATGTGAGCCAGAGATGATGCATCCGCCAGATACCAACACATTCACCGCCAGTCCGTGATCACCCTTGCTGTCATGCACGAATTTAGCTGGTGGCAATTGTTCCTGATGGGTCCAGATCGGCCATTCGTGATCATAGATATTCAATTCCGGTGAAATCGAGGCCAGATCAAGATTCGCTGACCAAAATGCATCAACCGTACCAACATCACGCCAATACGCTTCCGAACCGTCGGAGGAGGGAATGCACGACATACTAAACGGGTGAGCTAACGCACTCCCTTCAGCAACGACGCGTGGAATAATATCTTTACCAAAATCGTGGCTTGATTCAGTATTGGCGATATCCTCTTCCAATAACTGATACAGATAATTGGCATTGAAAATGTAAATTCCCATACTGGCCAACGTCACATCCGGTTTACCCGGCATCGTCGGTGGATCAGCTGGTTTTTCAATAAACGAGGTGATTCTGCGTTCGTTGTCGACGGCCATGACGCCAAATGCCGAAGCTTCTGCTTTAGGTACTTCAATACAGCCGACCGTACAACCTACTCCGGTGGCGACATGATCGCGCAACATCAGTGAATAATCCATCTTATAGATATGATCCCCCGCTAATACCAAAACATACTCTGTTTTGTATGAACGCAAAATATCAATATTTTGGTATACCGCATCCGCGGTACCGCGATACCAGTGTTCTTCGTTGGTGCGTTGCTGCGCAGGGAGCAAATCGATGAATTCATTTTTATCGCCGCGCAAAAAACTCCAGCCGCGTTGCAAATGACGCAGTAAAGAATGCGACTTATATTGCGTTACAACCCCAATACGGCGAAAACCGGAGTTAACGCAGTTGGACAAAACGAAGTCAATAATACGAAATTTTCCACCGAAATAGACTGCTGGTTTGGCGCGTTTGTCAGTGAGTTGCTGTAACCGCGAACCACGTCCGCCAGCCAATACCAACGCGACAGCCCGTTCCGGCAGACGGTGAGAGTGCAGGGCTTTGTCGTGCTCTGATTGCATGATATTGTCTCCTCTTTAGAATAAAAAATGCGATGTGTCGATATGTAAAGAATTCATAGCGTGTTGTTAGCTTAGGTGGCAACCGTCGGTTGATTTCGTCCTGTCCGCGATGTAATTTCTGCCACCTCGTTGGCGATAGCAATGAGCTGCGCCAGTGCCGTCTGGGTAGGAATGGCATGTTTGGTGGAATCAGCTTCGAATTTTTCCAGATAAACACGTAAGGTCGCACCTTCAGTACCGGTACCGGACAGCCGAAATACCACGCGCGAACCATCGGTCATGATCAACCGTACGCCTTGTTGACGCGATACTGAACCATCTACCGGATCCGTGTAAGTAAAATCATCGGCAACATCGATGGTATTGCCGTGCAGGGTTTGTCCTGATAATCCAGCCAATTTACTGCGCAGATTGTGCATTAATGCGTCAGCAATGGCACTATCGATCGCTTCATAATCGTGACGCGAATAATAATTTCGACCAAACTGTGCCCAGTGCTCACGCACGAGTGTATCAACTGGCTTATTACTTACAGCCAATAAATTAAGCCAAAATAATACCGCCCACACGCCATCTTTTTCACGCATATGGTCAGAACTGGTGCCGTAACTTTCTTCGCCACACAAGGTGACCATCCCGGCATCCATCAAATTCCCAAAAAATTTCCAACCAGTCGGCGTTTCAAAACACGGGATGCCCAATACCTTCGCAACGCGATCGGCAGCACACGATGTTGGCATAGAGCGTGCAATTCCCTTGAGGCCGTTGCGATAACCTGGTACTAGCGTCGCATTGGCGGCCAAGATCGCCAAACTATCTGACGGCGTCACATCAATGATGCGGCCAACAACCATATTACGATCCGCATCACCGTCAGATGCTGCGCCAAAATCTGAGGCATCCGCACTACGCATATGCGCAATCAATTCAGCAGCATTCACCGGATTCGGGTCAGGGTGATGACCGCCAAAATCCTCCAACGGTTGACCATGCATGACCGTGCCTGTCGGCGCACTCAACATGTGCTCAAATATCACCTTGGCATACGGACCGGATACCGCATGCATGGCATCGAAGCGGAGCCTAAAACCACGTTTAAACATCGCTTTGATAGCATCAAAATCAAACAAGCGCTGCATCAGATCTGCATAATCTGCGACCGGATCGATGACTTCAATTTGCATTTGGTCCAACTGGTAAAACCCGTTGCTATCCAGATTGAAACTCTGAGTAAAATCGGCACTATCATTGATACGATAGTGTTGAATATGTTCAGTACGAGCAAAGATTGCTTCGGTCAATTGTTCCGGTGCGGGACCACCATTAGCGATATTGTATTTAATACCAAAATCACCGTCAGGCCCACCCGGATTGTGACTGGCGGATAAGACAATACCGCCATACGCAGCACGCTTGCGAATCACGCAACTGACCGCTGGCGTTGACAAGATCCCACCACATCCGACTACGACACGCGCAAATCCATGGGCTGCAGCCATGCGCAAAATAGTATGTATCGCAATGCGATTATAAAACCGGCCATCACCGCCAAGTACCAGCGTCTGACCGATACTCCCTTCTAATGAGTCAAAAATAGCCTGCACGAAATTTTCAAGGTAACCGGGTTGGCTAAACACAGCCACTTTTTTGCGTAAACCCGACGTGCCTGGTCGCTGGCCGGCAAACGGCGTCGTCGTTATCGTTTGAATAGTCATCGTATTCCCTGTATTAAGGGACTTACGCAAAACCGCCCCAGCGGCGTTATTACCTTGACGGAACAATTTTGCGTAAGTCCTATATTATTAAAATAATGCTATATTTAAACCATTTTAAAATTAAATACTGTCGTTATGATATTATTTTTAGATTATTATCAGCTTAGCATAACGAAGAACAAAACAGCATGTGCCGGCACCATCATGTCAGCATGAACCTCGATCTGTGGCTGCGAAGGAATGGCACTGTTCAGCAACATCTTCCATGTTCCTGTTGGCAACACAAAATTCACATCGTGTGCTTCTGCATTCACAAACAATAGACAGCGCTCTACACCTAAAGGTGCACCCAATTGAATACCGAGGCAATAATGCTGCTTACTATTCCATGCAGCATCATCCATTACGCCGCCTTCGTGTGCTAACCATGAAATATCGGGATATCCATCCGTCTGTACGTCACCGGTATACCATTGCGTATGACGTAATGCGGGGTAACGTCGCCGCAACGCACACAAACGCGACATAAATTCCGACATCGTATGATCGGCATGCTGCCAATCCAGCCAGCAGACTGAATTATCCTGACAATACGCATTATTATTCCCCTGCTGAGAATGACTGATTTCGTCGCCCGCCAACAGCATTGGGGTTCCCTGCGAAAAAATCAGCGTCGTCATCAGCGCGCGCTGCAAACGTCCGCGCAACGCACCTACGGCGACATCATCGGTATCACCTTCCACACCACAATTCCAACTCAGATTATGCTGATGCCCATCACGATTATGCTCGCCATTGGCCTGATTATGTTTGTGTTGGTAGCTGACCAAATCCCGCAAAGTAAATCCATCGTGTGCCGTAATAAAATTAACGCTGGCGGTAGGCAAGCGATGGTGATGCTGAAATACATCACTGGAGCCAGCAAAACGGCGCACGAATTCGCCTAACGAGGCTCCTCGCTGCAGCCAGAATGCACGCATCGTGTCACGGTATTGATCATTCCATTCAAGCCAACCTAAAGGAAAATGACCGAGTTGGTAACCGCCAGGGCCAATATCCCATGGCTCTGCGATGAGTTTAACCTTAGCAAGTATCGGGTCTTGTTGCAATGCTGCCAAAAATGGCGCCACAGTAGAAAATCCCTGAGCCGTCCGTCCTAACACGGGCGCCAGATCAAAGCGAAAACCATCGACATGCATTTCTTCAACCCAGTAACGCAAGGAATCCATGACGAGTTGCAGCACCCGCGGTTCGGCCAAATTCAGGCAATTGCCACAACCCGTCCAATTTTCATATAACGCCAAATTATCAGGCTGCAAATGGTAATACAACGCATTATCGATTCCCCGAAAACTGAGTGTCGGGCCAAATTCATCGGTCTCAGCAGTATGGTTGTAGACCACATCTAGCAACACTTCCATTCCGCGCGCATGCACCGCTTTGATCATGTCACGAAACTCGGCAATCGGCGTGGTATCGGGACGATGTGACCAATAGCGCATTTCTGGCGCAAAAAAACCAATACTGGAATATCCCCAATAATTGGATAAGTCCATTTGCTGCAAACGACGTTCGTCCGCTCGGTAATGTACCGGCAACAGACTCAATGTCGTGACGCCTAAATTTTGCAAATAATCAAGCACCGCCGGATACCCAATACCGGCGTACGTTCCGCGTAGTTGTTCCGGCACCTCAGGATGTAACTGGGTTAATCCTTTAACATGCACTTCGTAAATGACCACATCCGCCATCGGTATTCGTGGCAGCTCATCGCCAGACCAATCAATTGGTTCGTACACGACCCGTGCTTTCAGTGCTAGCGCGGCATTATCGAACGAATCCGCCTGCATCACATCGCTGCTCAGATGCCCTTGAAATCCATGCTGTCCCAAATACGCACCAACTACTTGGCGAGCATAAGGGTCTAGCACTATTTTGTTCGCATTAAACCGATGACCCTGTTGCGGTGCATACGGCCCAGTAACACGGTAACCATAAATCTGCCCCGGCGTAGCACCGACAAGATACCCATGCCAAACACCATTCTGGCATGCTGGCATACGCAAGCGTTGTTGTTCCTGAATTCCATCCGCATCGAACAGGCATAATTCTACCGCCTGTGCATTGGGTGCGACCAACGCAAAATTCACGCCGTGACCATCCCAATATGCCCCCAACGGATAGGCGACACCAACAACGATTGTTTCGACCGACATCCTAGTTATCCAGTTTCAGCATAATTGTTGCAAGTGGAGGAACAGTCAAGCAGAGCGAATAAGCACGGCCATGGGCGCTAATCATTTCCGTGTGCAGTACATTATTCAACACGCCGCTGCCACCATAAACACTGTTATCCGTATTTAAAATTTCGCGATAACTCCCCTGCTCCGGCACACCGATCCGGTAACCATGACGAGCTATGGGAGTGAAATTGCACAGCACCAGCACCGCCTCACCATTGTCAGGTTTACGAATGAACGAAAATACCGAATTTTCTCGGTCTTCATGGCTAATCCATTCAAAACCACGCTGATCGAAATCGTATTGATGCAATGCAGGATAGGCGCGATTGACGGCATTCAGATCGCGGACTAGTCGTTGTACCCCCTGATGCAAGGGATAGTGCAACAAATGCCAATCCAAACTACCGTCGGCGTTCCATTCACGGGTTTGGCCAAACTCACACCCCATAAACAGCAGTTTTTTGCCAGGATGTCCCCACATAAAACCATAATACGCACGTAGATTGGCAAAGCGCTGCCACTCATCTCCCGGCATGCGTGCCAAGATTGAGCCTTTGCCGTGCACGACTTCATCATGCGATAGCGGCAATAAGAAATTTTCAGTAAATGCATACACCAACCCGAACGTCATTTTATCGTGATGGTATTTCCGATTCACTGGGTCTTCCTGCATGTAATGGAGCGTATCATTCATCCACCCCATATTCCATTTGTAGTGAAATCCGAGTCCCCCCATTTCTAGTGGGCGCGATACGTTCGGAAAACTGGTCGACTCTTCTGCCATCGTAATAGCTTCAGGACGCTCAGCACAAACGATTTGATTAACGCGACGCAAGAAGGCAATCGCTTCCAAATTTTCACGCCCACCATAATGATTGGGAATCCATTCACCTTCTTTACGACTGTAGTCGCGATATAACATCGAGGCCACGGCATCCACCCGCAAGCCATCAATCCCAAAACGCTCAATCCAGTACAAGGCATTGCCAACCAAATAGTTCAACACTTCCTTGCGTCCATAATTGTAAATCAGTGTATTCCAATCTTGATGAAATCCCTCACGTGGATCGGCATGTTCATACAAGGTCGTGCCATCAAAATTGGCCAAGCCATGTGCATCAGTTGGGAAGTGACCGGGGACCCAATCCAGTATTACACCGATGCCGCTCGCATGTGCCGTATCGACGAAATACAAAAAATCATCCGGAGTACCAAAACGTGATGTCGGGGCATACATTCCGGTTGATTGATAGCCCCACGAACCATCAAATGGGAACTCACTGATTGGTAGTAATTCGATGTGAGTAAATCCTAATTCCTTCACATACGGTATCAGTTGTTGCGCTAGTTCACGGTACGTCAGCCAACGGTTGCCTTGTTCCGGCACCAGACGCCAAGACCCAAGATGCACTTCATACACACTGATCGGCGCGCCCAAACCATTCGCAGCACGGCGCGCAAGATCGGATGGGCGAACTGGCGTCAAACCCTGCACGACGGACGCGGTATCCGGACGCATTTCAGCACGAAAGGCAAATGGATCTGCTTTCAGCACGACATCGCCGTTTTGTGACTTTATTTCTAGTTTGTACAGGTCGCCGATAGCTAATTGCGGGATAAAAATTTCCCAAACACCGCACTCACGTCGCAAGCGCATCATGTGGCGACGACCATCCCAATGATTAAAACTGCCAACAACCGATACGCGCCGCGCATTCGGTGCCCACACAGCAAAACTAACACCATCAACACCGTCAATAGTGACTAAATGTGCCCCCAGTTTTTCATACGGCCGATAGTGGGTACCTTCAGCAAGAAGCCAAACATCCATGTCGCCCAATATCGCCGGAAATCGGTAGGGATCGTCTATTTCCTGTACATTGGTATTGACGTCGCTACCCGCTGCAACACCCCAATCCACCCGAAGTCGATACACAAATGGATTTTTTCGGCGCGGGACCAGCGCGACAAAAACATCGCTTCCCTCAATCCGCTCCAAGCCAACCAACCGGCGGCCGTTTTTAGCCTCAATCACATCAACAGAGACTGCGCCCGGCAATAAGGCACGTACAATCAATTTACCGTCATGTTGATGCATGCCGAGAAAAGCAAACGGATCACTATGGTCACCCTGCATCAAAGCAGTGACAGTTTTTTGGTCGAATAACATAGTTTATGTAAGCAGGGTCAGGTAAGGGTTAAACAAGTAGACGAGGTTTCAAACCATGGTCAGTTTTTGATAATGCTTCCGATCCAGCCTCCATAAGGTGACAGTACTACCTCTCGGGTTAACGTGATCGAACTACCAGTCAGTCCATGACCAATCAATGCCGTCACAGCAACGCCATCAGGCAAAGTCCAGCGTGGTGAAGTGGCACTCAAATTAAACACCATCAACCAACACGTTTCTGCGTCCAAGCGACGCTCAAATGCCAAAATCGGTTCAGGCGCATCCAGAAAATGGATGTCCCCATCTAGCAAAACTGGCTGTTGCCGTCGCCATGCCAAAAAATGCCGAAAAAATGCCAGCACCGAAGTGGCATCGCGTTCCTGCACATCGACCGCCAACGGCAAATGTTCAGGAGCTATCGGCAACCACGGCTCCACCGGAGAAAATCCGCCAAAGGGTTGATTGTGCTGCCATGGCATTGGCGTACGACAACCATCGCGCCCCTTAAATTCCGGCCAGAAAGTAATGCCGTATGGATCTTGCAAGCGCTCATAGGGAATATCCGCTTCTGTCAACGCAAGTTCCTCGCCCTGATAAAGACAGACACTACCACGTAAGGTCGTCATCATCACTAACACGAGTTTAGCCAATTCCGAATCGGCCTGCTGGGTGTTTTGATCCTTATTTTGATATTTACCCCAGCGACTCATTACGCGCATCACGTCATGATTACCGGCGGACCAACAAGCCCAGCCTTTGCCGCCAAATTCAGCTAGTTTGGCTTCCATCTGCTCCACCGTCGTGCGAATATGTGCCGCACTAAATTCCGGCGTCAGGAGATTAAAACTATACGCCATGTGTAACTTGTCATCATCCGCAGTGTAATGCGCCATCGTCGTCAATGCATCGTCGTCGCCAACTTCGCCAACACTGGCTGCACCATACTCATCCAACAACGCACGCAAACGCTGCAGAAACACCACATTTTCTGGCTGTGATTTATCATACAGATGCCGTTGCATGCCATACGGATTATCCGGTGCCGCCATAAAATTTCCAGCCGCTTTAGCCGGAGGATTATCGCGCAGTTGTACGTCATGAAAATGAAAATTACAAGCATCAAAACGGAATCCATCTACACCACGATCCAGCCAAAAACGAATCTCATCAAGAAGTTGGGTTTGTACCGCGGGTGTATGAAAATTCAAATCCGGCTGACTGGATAAAAAATTATGCAGATAATATTGACGGCGACGCGGCTCCCAATGCCAAGCAGCGCCACCAAAAACGGATTGCCAGTTGCAAGGAGGGGTACCATCAGGACGCGCATCCGCCCATACATACCAATCAGCACGCGGGTTATCGCGACTACTGCGGCTTTCTGCAAACCACGCATGCTGATCCGATGAGTGACTGAGTACCTGATCGATAATCACCTTCAAACCGAGCGCATGTGAGCGCTCAAGAACGCGATCAAAATCGGCTAGTGTGCCGAACGAGGGATCCACATCACGGTAGTTAGATACGTCATAACCAAAGTCTTTCATCGGCGAGGTGAAAAAGGGAGAAACCCAAATAGCGTCGACACCGAGTGCGGCAATGTAATCGAGTTTATCCACCAAACCAGGCAAATCACCCAGACCATCGCCATTACCATCCGCAAAGCTTCGAGGGTAGACCTGATAAATTACCCCACCGCGCCACCATTTTTTATTCATCATGCATCTCCGCTATGTCAGTGCGATAGTAAGCCAATGCATAGATTATCGTGTCTACGCTCAGATTGAAATATAAAAATTTATTCTTTATTTTTTATTGTTTCAATGTTTATTTTTTCATTGTTTATTTACTGCCTTCACAAATTCCGACGTATAGGTATTGGCCAGATTAATGGATTTTCCCTGTACCGATTTATTAAAACCGTCAAGTACATTCAATACCGTAGCTGGACCGAATTCCGGCATAACACCATCTGCAGTGAACATGGCTTTTCCGGCAGCTAATGCGGTGATATAAAGCTGTTTATTGGATGCCATATACTCTGGTGGCATTTTTTCGGCAATTTCTTGTGCACTATGCATCTGAATGTAATGCAGTGCTTTAACAAATGCGTTCACGATTTTTTGCACCTGCTCTTTGTGCGCGTTGACCCACGCGGTTGGCATGTACAGGCACGCACCAGGATACGCGCCACCTAATGCCGCTTCGGTATCGTTCAGATTGCGTAAATCAATCAGTACACTCGCCGCACCGGTAGAAGTCAGACGCGAAATCGTCGGCTCACTCGTCATACCGGCATCGATTTTTCTTTGCTCCATTGCCGCGATGAAAGACGTACCAGAGCCAATAGGTAGCGTAGCAAATTCACTATTTTTGAGTCCGGCCTTGTATGCCAGATACCGAATCAAAAAATTAGTGGATGAGCCTAATCCAGTAACACCCAGCACCTTGCCTTTAAAGTCGGCAGGAGATTTGATACTGGCTGATGCGGCTTTGGCGACCAGAACAACTTCACCAGGTGCTTGGCTCAATTGAACCACCGACTGCACTTGTTTTCCATGTGCCTGCAAGTCAATGGTGTGGTCGTAAAAACCAATAACACCTTGTGCTGCACCGGATAACATTTCTGTCTCGGCGTGGTTCCCGTCAGGTTCACTCACTAGTTCCACGTCCAACCCGGCTTCATTCAGATAGCCCAATTGCTGCGCTAGTTTGGCCGGCAGATAGATTTGTTTTTCTATGCCGCCGACGATGAGGGTGATTCGCTCAGAAGCAGAAGCAGTCACGCAGAATAAAGAAAGAATCAAAACCATCAACGTAGGGATGCGGATTTTCAATGTTGTCTCCAGTAATTTTGTTTTATTTTATTTTGTTTTTTAATTTAGCACTTTTTCAACCATTTAGGAATGACGAAAAATTGTTCCAGCAAGGCATGCAGACGACGACAGTACCGATTTTTTGCATCAGTCCTTACATTGAAAGTTCACCAAGCGCCGAATCGCAAACGTCTCATTTCTTCCACAGGCATGGCATTGAAGGCTAGTTGAAGGCTAAGCCAATTAATACTTGCATCTGTCGGTTTACTTCTCAAAAAAATACGCGAAGAAACGACAACGTTAATAACAAGGAGACCAAAAAATGAAAAAGAAATTAATAGTCATTTCTATTTTAAGCGCATTGCTTGGCACAACTCAAGCACACGCACAAACAGTTCAAGACTTACAGCAAGCGCTAGCACAAGCACAAAAAGCGGCAGCTGATGCACAAAAAGCGGCGCAACAGGCGATGGATGCGCTGGCACAAATACAAAATGCCGCGACAACCGCCAAAACGAGCACAGCGGCACCTGTTGCCGTGACCAGAGCCATGTCAACCGATCAAAATGGTGTGCCATTAGCGCCAGAAAGTGGCGGAATTTCACTGTACACGGACGCCAACACGAGCCTGCATATATATGGCTTACTTGAAGCCACTATCAGCGATGCACAACACCAAACGACCAATGGCGGCACTGCCGCAGGCTTTCAAACTGCCTGGTTCAGCGGTAACCGCATGGGGTTCGATGCGGTTCATGCGTTAGCGAACAGCGATAGTATTGGTTTACCCGGTTTGAAAGTTATCTCGCGACTGGAAACTGAATTTGAACTTCCTACGGGGAATATGGACACCGCCAATGTCTTCTTTAATCGTGATGCTTGGCTTGGTCTTTATAGCGATGATTTAGGCAAACTGACGCTGGGACGTCAAAACACGCTGGTCAGAGACTTTACTCAAACCTGGGGTGATCCGTATGGTAGTAGCGACGTGACCCTAAAAGAAGGTGGATACTCCAACGTTAACAACTTCAAACAATTTATTTTTTATTCCGGCGGCGCGACGTCAACACGCTTCAATAGCGGCATCGTGTGGAAGAAAAAAATGGATGACCACTGGGTGGTCGGCTTAGCCCATGCCTTCGGCTCCGGTGGTGCTGGCGGTAGTGGCGATGTTGGCAATGGCGGCTCTACTCCTGGCGACTTTACCAATGGGACGACCACACAGGGATCCGTTGCTTATAATAACCTCAATCTTGGTGTCGGAAAACTGAGTGTCAATGCATCACTCAATCGTGCTGATGTTTCTGATTTAATTCACACCGCGGAACTGATTGGTGGAAATTTTACGACAGGGATATTCCGATTTAATACCGGTTTGGCGCACTATACGGCAGAACAAGGCGTCAATAACAGCATGGGAACCCGTACTGACAATTCTTGGACCATGTCAATGAGTCTAACGCCGGTCGGAAAACTGGAATATGACCTTGGTTATCAACAGCTAAAAGGAACCCATGCCGGCTTTGGCGCGGGTGGAAATATCCTAAGTCCGTTTGGTAACACGGCTAACGTCACTACCGTTGCCAATGGTGGAAAAAACACCGTTTACGGTTCTATTTTTTATCATGTAGACAAACAGCTGGATGTCTACCTAGCAGCAGATTATTTCCGCACGACCGGCGGGTGGATTGTGGGTGATGCACAAGGTAATGGCCTGCATTACGGGGTAGGAAATACCTACAACAGTGAAATCGAAGCAGCTATCGGTATGCGCTTCAAGTTCTAAGCCCTTTACATTTACGCCATCGTCAAATCTTACCATCGACACGCTATGACTATACTAGGCCATGTCGATGGTACTAGCACGCACAAAAAAAAACCGGAGACTCCCATGAAAAGTAGTGAAATCGACAGCACCTTGGCCAACACCCCCGTTACGTCCGCCGTGCCCTGGCGCGAAGCTTGGTGGAAATTGATGGAAATACGCATCGGTGTGATACCGTTACCAGTGTTTATTCTGTTACTTGCCTTAATCGTCGGCTTTGTCACCAATGGCAAGTTGCCGACAGATATTTCCGTGACGGTGGCGATACTCGCTGTGGGCGGATTTGCCTGTGCCGAAGTCGGCAAACGTTTACCGGTTTTCAAGCATGTTGGCGCTGCGGCGATTTTTGCGACATTCATTCCATCGTATCTGGCATTTACACATAGTCTTCCTGACATTCTGGTCAAAAATGTGACGGATTTCACTAAAACCAGCAATTTTTTGTATTTATTTATCGCCTCGATCATTGTCGGCAGTATTTTTAGTATGGACCGTCAAGTGTTAATCAAGGGCTTTCTCAAGATATTTATCCCACTTGCGATCGGATCACTCGCTGCGGCAATCGTCGGCACATCCGTTGGGACATTACTTGGACTCGGCGCGTATCATACCTTTTTTTATATTGTTATACCGATCATGGCCGGTGGCGTGGGCGAAGGCGCGATACCGCTTTCCATCGGCTATTCCAGCATATTGCATCAAGCGCAAGGGGATTTATTTGCACAGGTGTTACCTGCCGTCATGCTGGGAAGTCTGACCGCGATTGTCTTTGCCGGCATGTTGAATTTTATCGGAAAAAAATATCCCCACCTAACTGGCGAAGGACGCTTGCAACAAGAAGGGTATGCCGATATAAACATGAATGAAGTGAACAAAGGTGAACACATCGAGGTCACGCAACTTGCTGCCGCTAGCCTTGCAGCGATCTCGCTCTATATGACAGGACTAATGGCGCAAACCCTGTTCGGATTCCCTGCACCGGTGGCGATGTTATTTTTAGCTGTCTTGCTCAAGTTAAGTAGCGCCGTATCACCGCAATTACAACAAAACTCCCATATCGTTTACAAATTTTTCTCGACCGCGGTAACGTACCCCTTACTCTTTGCCATTGGCGTTTCCATCACGCCGTGGAGTAAGCTCGTAGCTGCATTCAATCTGGTTAATTTGATCGTCATTGTATCAACGGTGGCAACCTTGATGGCAACCGGGTTTGTCGTTGCCCTTCGGATAAAAATGTACCCGATCGAAGCGGCGATCGTGAATGCCTGTCACAGTGGTCAGGGCGGTACCGGTGACGTGGCAATTTTGACAGCGGCCAACCGTATGCAGTTGATGCCCTTTGCTCAAATCGCCACACGTATCGGCGGCGGTATTACCGTGACATTGGCATTAATTGCGTTTGCCCGAATTATTCCTAGTTAATTCTGGCCCAGAGTCGGCTAAGCGATTCTGGGCAAATTCGTTCTGCTATGTGGGCAAGCCGGGATGCGTCGATATATGGCGGCTCTGTGTGTTCGAATTCCAGAGTGGGATTGGCAGGTTTGTTGTCCCAAGAAGGACGTTTTACTAATCGTGAGCAATTAATGTTTCTAGACTCTGAACGATCAATTCAAATGCCCTGGGTTAGTGAACTAAATGCCGAACAAATATTAGAGCTACGACAAGAGGCATCTAGTTCTTTGCCGCTTTTCAGGGAAAGAATGGCGAAGACTCTTTTGGTCGGTGAAAGCGTTGGTACCAATGTAAATCAATCGAGAGAATTAATTCAAGAATTGCGTGAACAAGCCGCTGAAGTAAGAGCTGAATTAAATTCCACACGAAAAAATTCAGCTAGATTCCGGAAAAAACTTATGGTTTGTTAGGCTTTGGAATTTCTGCTTATGGTGTAGCTACTGATCAAATAGCTGCTGGAGTTGGAGGATTGCTGCCTTTGATTAGTCTTTTAATTAACCACTCGTCTAGCCATCGAGGTGCTGTAGACAAGCTGACAAATCGCCCCAGATATATACTTGTAAAAGCACAAGACATTCTTGCTCATGGCCGTTGAACTGGAGTGAAGTGCGAAAATCTTCGTTGAATCGGCTAATCTTACGCCGCATCATTCTTGAAGCGTTGTTGCACGGATATCGCTCTAGACGATAAATCCCTACCCAAAACAATTTCAGGAGGCGGTTTGCAAATTACGAACGGAGTTTGGCCGTCCTGCGTGTAGCATGCGGTTGAGAACAGCGATGCCGACGGCCGCTTCCGTGCGTTGCCCAGGCAGACTGCGTGCACGCAAACTGGGGCCAATGATCGTTTTGTATCGACCCATCGTCGTCTCGACAAGTGCACGTCGGCCATAGTCTGTTTCCTTCTGCCAACCCAGTCGTCCTCTTTCAGCCATCAAAATAATATGTTTGTCTCGCTGCGAAGGGGTATGTTCGACGGATGCGCTCAATACC